>OLSP01000938.1_pt1 | contig 28516 bp, 28 predicted proteins | sample 1672941 | NCBI WGS metagenome assembly OLSP01 (sample SAMEA3136739, study PRJEB25190) | human gut metagenome | reverse complement strand
AATCTATTCTAACAATCTAACACTTTTCATAAAAACTCGACGTGCAGAGATGCGGACAGTCCTTTGAAATACTTATAACATGGAGAATCCTTTGGATTCCAGACAGGATTCAACCTCTGAGATATCCTCAGTATGGAATACCATAATCGGTTTTCCGGATTCGCGGTTGAAGGACAGATAGATGTAGGTGGCATTTACATTGCTGTCATAGAGTGCTGTTAACAGTTTATGCAGGTTGCCGACCTGGTCTTCGACCTCGACACCGAGTACGTCGATCAGTTTGCAGAGATATCCGGCGTTGGTCAGAGCTTTCGCAGCGCTTTCCGGGTCGGATACAATCATGCGGATGATACCGTACTCCGCACCGTCATTGATGACAGAACCGAGAATGTTGATATTCTTTTCGGCCAGAAGACCGGTGATGTTCTGGATGGTACCTTTCTTGTTCTCCGCATATATGGATACTTGTTTTAACATAATAGGACGCCCCTTTCATAAGGATCAGTTGTGAGATCCACGACGATCTTATTGTAACAAATAGTTTTTAAAGGGGCAATGGGAAGATTGCTTTTTTTTCTCCGGAATGCTACACTGGGAAAGGATACTTAGAGAGAAAAGAAGCAAGGTGAGAAATATTGAAAACAGAGATGATAAAAATAGACAGGGATGATATGGACCTGAGGGAAATGAAGCGGGCCGGAGAAATCCTGAAAAAAGGAGGACTGGTGGCATTCCCCACGGAGACCGTCTATGGTCTGGGTGGAGATGCGCTGGATGAGACTGCGGCACATAGAATCTATGAGGCAAAGGGACGTCCGTCTGACAATCCGCTGATTGTGCATATTGCGGATACAAAGGCACTGGAGGAGCTTTCCTGTGATGTTACCGCACAGGCAAAGCTTCTGGCGGAGAAGTTCTGGCCGGGACCGCTGACCATGATCCTGCCAAAAGCAGATATTGTGCCGAAGGAGACTACGGGAGGGCTTGATAGTGTGGCAGTACGTTTCCCGAGCGACCGTATTGCACAGAAACTGATTAAAGCTGCCGGTGGTTTTGTGGCAGCACCGAGCGCGAATACTTCAGGCAGACCGAGTCCTACGATGGCAGAGCATGTCGAGGAGGACCTGGGTGATGCGATTGAGATGATTATTGACGGGGGACAGGTCGGTATCGGTCTGGAATCTACGATCGTTGATTTTACCGAGGATGCACCGGTAGTCTTAAGACCTGGATATATTTCGCTTGAGATGCTTAAGGATACACTGGGGGATGTCCGTATGGACAGAGGTCTTCTGATCACTGACAGCAGTGTACATCCGAAAGCACCCGGAATGAAGTATCGGCATTATGCACCGAAGGCAGATCTGTCCATTGTAGAAGGACCGCAGGATGAGGTGATCGCCTGCATCAACCGTCTGACCCGTGAAGCGGCATCAACCGGGCTGAAGACAGGAATTATCGCGACAGACGAGACGAAAGATCAGTACGCAGACGGACTGGTTTTAAGCATAGGCAGTAGAGAAGAAGAAGAGACGATTGCACACCATCTTTATGAGGTACTGAGAGATTTTGATGAGGCGCAGGTCAATGTGATCTATTCAGAAGCTTTCTATACACCAAGGATGGGTCAGGCAATCATGAACCGGCTTCTCAAGGCGGCCGGACACAAAATTATCAAGACACAGGAGGAAGAAAAATGATAGCATTAGGATGTGACCATGGCGGTTACGAACTGAAACAGGAGATCATCAAATATCTGGAGGAGCATAATCTGGAATATACAGATTTCGGATGTGACAGCTTGGAATCTACAGATTATCCAATCTATGCAAAGCGAGTGGCAATCGCTGTCCAGAGTGGTGACTGTGATAAGGGAATCCTTATCTGTGGAACCGGAATCGGTATTTCCATCACAGCAAATAAATTCAAGGGAATCCGTGCAGCACTGTGTTCTGACTGCTTCAGTGCAGAGGCAACAAGACTTCACAATAATGCAAACATCCTTGCAATGGGTGGAAGAGTTGTAGGTCCGGGACTTGCGGTCAAGATCGTAGATACTTTCCTGAACACTCCGTTTTCTGAGGAGGAACGTCATATCCGCAGGATCAAACAGATGGAAGAAGATACAGATATCGTGGATGTGAATCCGGAAGTATAAATCGCGATCATAAAATATACAAAAAATTACTGCCGGCTTTCTGGAATATCAGGAAGCCGGTAAAATTTGGCTATTGTCAGCAATAACAAAATTTGCGGGGGAGGTTTTTACAGAAGATGTATAATCAAAAAAGAAAAGACTATATTTCCTGGGATGAATATTTTATGGGTGTGGCAATGCTTTCAGGCATGCGGTCGAAGGATCCGAATTCTCAGGTGGGGGCCTGCATCGTAAGTGAGGATAACAAGATTCTTTCGATGGGTTATAATGGATTTCCGAAGGACTGTTCTGATGATGAGTTTCCGTGGGCAAGGGAAGGTGAACCACTGGATACGAAGTATCTGTATGTTACGCACAGCGAATTGAATGCGATTCTGAATTACAGAGGCGGAAGCCTGGAAGGGGCGAAACTTTACGTTTCCCTGTTCCCGTGTAATGAATGTGCCAAGGCAATCATTCAGTCCGGTATCAAGACGATCGTTTATGACTGTGACAAATACGAGAATACACCATCTGTGATCGCGTCCAAGCGAATGCTGGATGCGGCAGGAGTACGTTACTATAAATACAAACGGACAGGCAGAGAGATCAATCTGACTGTCTGAACAGGAGAAAATTTTGAAGGAAGAAAAAGAGAGCATACAGGCTAAGTCCGGAAGCAGAACTTCCCTGCCCGGATATATTATAAGTGTTTTACTGCTGGTGGCATCACCGGTAGTTATGTTTTGTGCTGTGCAGATGATCACCTGGCTGAGCGGTCAGAAACAACTGGGACATATAATGTTCAGAAATGTTGTAAAATCACTGACAGAAATTCCGGTAGATTATGTCATAAAAAATATGTGGATCTATATAGCAGTGCTTTTTGTACTGATCCTCATCTTTCGGAAGATTCGATGGGCAGTACTGGTATATGGAGTACTGCTGACCGTAATTACACTGGTAAATTATTATGTCGTTATGTTCCGTGGGCAGGCATTTATGCTGCTGGACGTTCTGGGAATGGGAACAGCAGCGGATGTAATGGGAAATTACAGTTTCACGGTACCGCGGCATCTCAAAATAATACTGTTTTTTGAGGCGGCATTCCTTATCTTCCAGTTTGTATTCCAGAAACTGGAACTTGGAAAAAAGAGCAGGAAAAATCTGATCTGCCGTATGGGAAGTCTGGTAATACTTTTTATTGTAGCAGTGCAGGCGCTTCCACTTCTCAAGAATGCACAGGGAGTTGATCTCTGGAATGTTAACAAAGACTATACTCAGAAAGGGTATTTATACACACTTTTACTTGAGGCGCGGTACATCAGTGTTGAAAAGCCAGATGGTTATTCACAGCAGAAAGTAGATGAAATCCTGGCAGAAAATGAGAAAGAAACTTCCGAAGAGAAGAAAACAGCTGCAGGAAACCAGACTGTTCCGCAGAATATTATCATGATCATGAATGAAAGTCTTGCGGATTTTGAAAGTACAGGTGACCTTCAGACGGATACAGAAATTCTGCCATTTATTCACAGCCTGAATAAGAATGTGACGTATGGTAAGCTGCATGTACCGACATTTGGAGGTGGAACAGCGAGATCCGAATATGAGGCTCTGACAGGAAACAGCATTCAGTTTTTCCCGGCAGCCTGCCAGCCATATGAACTTTATGTCAGGGATCCGGAGTATGGTCTGGCAGATATCCTGGGGTCACAGGACTATGAACCTGTAGCAATGCATCCGAACAATGCATCCAACTGGAATCGCTCTAAGGTGTATGTGAGAATGGGATTTGATGAATTCCTGAGTATAGAGAACTGGGGCGATGAATTTTGTGACAGAGTCCGTAAACATTATTACAGTGATGCGACTGTCTATGACAAAATAATTAAGATGTATGAGGATAAAGAAGAGGATCAGAAGCTTTTTACATTCTGTGTGACGATGCAGAACCATGGCGGTTATGATGAAACTACAAATGGAGAAGACTATGAACCGGATGTCAAATTAAATTATGATGAAGAATATCCGTATGCAGAAACCTATCTGTCACTTGCAAGACAGTCGGATCTCGCGTTTAAGGATCTTCTCACATATTTTGAAAAAGTTGACGAACCAACAATGATCGTCATGTTCGGAGATCACTGGCCGCAGCTTGAGGATGGCTTTTTTGAACAGCTCCTTGGCAAAAAGAAAAGCAGTCTGGAAACTATAGAATCTCAGATAACTTACACTACACCATATATCATATGGACAAATTACCCGTCTGAGACAAAAGAAGAGGATATCAGCTGCAATTACCTCGGATCCAGCATGCTCGAAAAAGCGGGTGTTCAGCTTACGGAATATGAACAGTTCCTTGCCAATCTGAAAGAGGAACTTCCGATCATCGGAGTGGGTGCAGTGTGTGATAAAGACGGAAACTGGTATACTATGGACGATCTTCCGGAGAAATACCAGACCCTTTTGAACGAATATCAGATTCTGCAGTATAATAACCAGTTTGAGAAAAAACAGATCAGAGAGAGTGCTTTTACAGTTGAGTGAGGTAAAATCACTCTTGACATCACCAGATATTTCGAATAGAATAAATATCAAATATGCAGAAGTTTTCTGGCATAAATAAGATAACGGCGATGAAGAGAATAGTACATGAGGAGCAATCTCAGAGAGGAATCCATATGGTGTGAGGATTCTGTGCGCGAATCGTGGAACCGGCCTCGGAGCTCTGTACAAGTGAAGTGCAGCGTAGATCCAGCGTTAAGGGAGCTTGAGAGAGCAATTTTTTTCTGGCATACAGGAGTTGCTAATTAGGGTGGTACCGCCGAAGTCCTTCGGTCCCTTTACCGGGATCAGAGGACTTTTTTTATACACAGAAGCCTCTGATCTGATATAAAATCATTTACAGAAAAGGAGAAAATCATGGCAAAGAAATTAGTAGAAGCTATCACTTCCATGGAAGAAGATTTCGCACAGTGGTATACTGACGTTGTAAAAAAAGCAGAGCTGTGCGGTTACACAAGCGTAAAAGGATGCATGGCGATCAAACCGGCAGGTTATGCGATCTGGGAAAACATCCAGCACGAACTTGACCGTAGATTCAAAGAGACAGGTGTACAGAACGTATACATGCCGATGTTCATTCCGGAATCTCTTCTTCAGAAAGAGAAAGACCACGTAGAGGGTTTTGCACCGGAAGTAGCATGGGTAACACACGGTGGACTGAACGAACTTCAGGAGCGTCTCTGTGTACGTCCGACTTCTGAGACTCTGTTCTGTGATTTCTATCAGAAAGATATCCAGTCTCACAGAGATCTGCCGAAGGTATACAACCAGTGGTGCTCTGTAGTCCGCTGGGAGAAGACAACACGTCCGTTCCTTCGCTCCAGAGAGTTCTTATGGCAGGAAGGTCATACTGCACACGCAACAGCAGAGGAAGCAGAGGAGAGAACGATCCAGATGCTGAACCTGTACGCTGATTTCTGCGAAGAAGTTCTGGCTATCCCGGTCATCAAAGGTCAGAAGACAGACAAAGAAAAATTCGCAGGTGCAGTAGCTACCTACACAATTGAGTCCCTGATGCATGACGGTAAAGCACTTCAGTCCGGTACAAGCCACAACTTCGGTGACGGATTCGCCAGAGCATTCGGCATTCAGTACACAGACAAGGACAATACACTGAAATACGTACACCAGACATCCTGGGGTATGACAACACGTATGATCGGTGCGATCATCATGGTTCACGGTGACAACAGCGGACTTGTCCTGCCTCCGAGAATCGCTCCGACTCAGGCAGTCATCATTCCGATCCAGCAGCGCAAAGAAGGCGTTCTTGAGAAAGCAGATGAACTGTTTGCAGCACTCAAGGCAGCTGGCATCCGTGTCAAAGTAGACGACACCGACAGAAGCCCGGGATTCAAATTCGCAGAGCAGGAAATGAGAGGAATTCCGGTTCGTATCGAATGTGGACCGAAGGATATCGAGAACGGACAGGCTGTTATCTGCCGTCGTGATACAAGAGAGAAATATGGCGTTTCCTTTGAAGAACTTGCGTCCAAAGTTCAGGAAGTTCTTGATCTTATGCAGAAGGAAATGCTGGAGCGCGCACGTGCACACCGCGATGCTCACACTTATGTTGCAACAAACTACGAAGAATTCAAAGACACCATCAACAACAAACCGGGCTTTGTCAAAGCTATGTGGTGTGGAAACCGCGAGTGCGAGGACAAGATCAAAGAAGATGTTCAGGCAACATCCAGATGTATGCCGTTTGAACAGGAGCATCTGAGCGATGTCTGCGTATGCTGTGGAAAACCGGCGAAGAAGATGGTTTACTGGGGAAGAGCATACTAATATGAAATTAACGATTCCATCCGATGCAGAAGAAATTCTGCGGGTTTTAAATGAAAATGGTCATGAGGCTTATGTAGTCGGAGGCTGTGTCCGGGATTCTATTCTGGGACGCTGCCCCAACGACTGGGATATCACCACTTCTGCCTCTCCATATCAGGTCAAGGAATTATTTCCACGCACGATAGATACCGGGCTCCAGCACGGTACTGTCACGGTAATGATGGATAAGGAAGGTTATGAGGTGACAACTTACCGTGTGGACGGTGAATATGAAGATGGCCGTCATCCGAAGCAGGTGACGTTTACTTCCAGTCTGGAAGAGGATCTGAAACGCAGAGATTTCACGATCAATGCCATGGCATACCATCCGAAGGAGGGAATTGTCGATCTTTTTCACGGGATGGATGATATGCAGAACAAGGTCATCCGCTGTGTAGGTGATCCGCTGGAGCGCTTTCATGAGGATGCACTGCGTATCATGAGGGCAGTGCGTTTTTCGGCACAGCTTGGTTTCGAGATCGAGGAAGAGACGAAGGCGGGGATCAGCAGACTGACTCAGAATCTCCGGAATGTCAGTGCCGAGAGGATCCAGGCAGAGCTTGTGAAGCTTCTTGTCTCGCCGCATCCGGATTATCTCCGTGTGGCATATGAAACAGGAATCACAAAAGAATTTCTGCCGGAGTTTGACCGCTGCATGGAAACGAAACAGAACACTCCGTACCACTGTTTTACCGTTGGAGAGCATATCCTGCACAGTCTTCTTTATGTGGAGGCGGACAAGGTGCTGCGCCTGACAATGCTGCTTCATGATATTGCGAAACCGGTTATGAAGACCACGGACGAAAACGGACGGGATCATTTCAAAATGCATGCGGTAAAAAGTGAGGAGATGTCGAAGCAGATCCTTCGCCGGCTGAAATTTGATAATGATACGATCATGCAGGTTTCCCATCTGATCCGTTATCATGACGACAGACCGGAGGGACAGATGAAATCTGTGAGAAGGGCTGTGAACAGGATCGGGGAGGAACTTTTTCCATTATATCTTAAAGTCCAGAAAGCAGATATGCTGGCACAGAGCGAATACCGCCGTGATGAAAAGATTGCCCGGCAGGAGAGCGTAAAAGCCTGCTATGAGGAAATGTTGAAGCAGAATCAGTGCGTTTCCCTCAAGACACTGGCAGTGACCGGAAGAGATCTGATCCAGGCAGGATACAAGCCGGGACCGGAACTTGGCGAGATCCTGAACCGGCTTCTGGAGCACGTTCTGGATGTTCCGGAGGATAATACAAAAGAAAAATTAATGTCACTCATCTGACATCCTTAAGGCTGTTGCGGCTGCACATGAAGCAGTACCGCGGCAGTCTTTTTTGCATTTCTGCGTGACGGGGTACATAAGATAGAAGGTACAAAAACAAGAGGGGGATTTTAATTTGTATGATTATGGATTCAGTACGCTGGAACAGTACAGCCTGACCGTGCTCTCCACAGCCCGCACGCGGGGGGCGCTTCTCTGCCGCTGCGAGGAGGGGCTTTTTATCCTGAAAGAATTCAAGGGGACGGAGAAGAAGCTTAAGAAGCAGCAGGAGCTTCTCGAGGGACTTTCGGCTGCCGGCTGCCGGGTTGACCGTTATCTTCCGAATAAAGAAGGAAATCTGGTCAGCCGGGACCGTGATAATATTCCATACACACTGCAGTTCTGGTATGAGGGAAGGGAGTGCGATACCAGGTCGGAGGAGGATATCCTGCGGAGCGTGCGGACTCTGGCACAGATGCATAAATATATGAAACTTCCACTGGTTCAGGATTATATGGAACCTTCACTGGAAGATATCTATCAGAGACATAATCAGGAACTGCGAAAGATCCGTAAATTTATCCGCAAAAAAGGGGCATCCTGTCAGTTCGAAAAACTGTATCTGGCGACGGTGGAGGATTATCTGGAAAAAGGTGACATGGCATTGGGGCTTCTGCGAGATTCTGCCTATTCGAAACTTCGACAGGATGTGACAGAAAACGGCTGGATCTGCCACGGGGAGTATAACCAGCATAATGTCCTTATGATCAGAAAAGAGACTGCAGTCACCAGCTTTGCGCACTGGGGCTTTGATGTGCAGATGGCTGATCTGTACCGTTTTATGCGAAAGATCCTTGAGAAATATAACTGGGATGTGCGGCTTGGAATGAAAATGCTCAGTGCCTATCACAAAGAAAAAAGTATCTCGGAGGATGAATGGCAGAATATCCATATCCGCTTTCTTTATCCGGAAAAATACTGGAAACTGGCAAACTATTACTATTCCCACAACAAAGCCTGGATCTCAGAAAAAAACACGCAGAAGTTAAAGAAGCTGACAGGGCAGAAAGAAGCCTGGCAAAACTTCGGAGCAAAATGTCTCGAAAATTATCCTTTTTGATTGCTTTTTATCAGGAACAAGGTTAAAAATTGGTAAATTTGACTGTAACTGTACGGTTTTCTCTTCCTTTTTTACGCAAAGAGGTGTATAATATAAAGCACCAATGGTCTTACAAAAAGACTGGAAAATACTATCAACAGGGAGGTATATCAGTATGGATTACAAAGAGGTATATGAGCAGTGGCTGTCCAACCCATACTTTGATGAAGCGACAAAGGAAGAATTAAAAAATATTGCAGAAGATGATAATGAGATCAAAGAACGTTTTTATATGGATCTGGAGTTCGGTACCGCAGGTCTCCGTGGAATCATCGGAGCCGGAACCAACCGCATGAACATCTATGTAGTAAGAAGAGCAACTCAGGGTCTTGCAAACTACATCGCAAAGGTTGACAAGAAATCACAGGGTGTTGCGATCGCATACGATTCCCGTCATATGTCACCGGAATTTGCCGAGGAAGCAGCTCTCTGTCTTGCAGCAAACGGAATCAAGGCATATATCTTTGAATCACTGAGACCGACACCGGAACTTTCTTTTGCAGTACGTCACCTCGGATGTGTTGCAGGTATCAACGTAACAGCCAGCCATAACCCGCCGGAATACAACGGATATAAGGTATACTGGGAAGATGGCGCACAGATCACACCGCCTCACGACAGCGGAATCATGGGAGAAGTTAAATCCATTTCTGACTGGAATACTGTTAAGACTATAGACAAGGCAGAAGCAGAAAAAGCAGGTCTGTTCCAGGTGATCGGCAAAGAAGTAGACGATGCTTACATGGCAGAACTTAAGAAACAGGTTCTTCACATGGATGCGATCAAGGCTGAGGGCAAGAACCTCAAGGTTGTTTACACACCTCTTCACGGTACAGGAAACATCCCGGCAAGAAGAATCCTCAAAGAACTTGGATTTGAGAACGTTTACGTTGTCAAAGAACAGGAACTGCCGGATGGAGATTTCCCGACAGTAAGCTATCCGAACCCGGAAGCAGCAGAGGCATTCGAACTTGGACTGAAACTTGCCAAAGAAGTAGATGCAGACCTCGTTCTGGCAACAGACCCGGATGCAGACCGTCTTGGTGTACGTGTCAAGGACAAGAACGGCGAATATCATGATCTGACAGGAAACATGTCAGGCTGCCTGCTTGCAAACTATGAGATCAGCCAGAAGAAAGCGATCAACGGAAGTCTTCCGGAGGATGGCGCTCTGATCAAAACCATCGTTACCACAAACCTGGCAGATGCGATCGCCAAAGGATACGGCGTAAAACTGATCGAAGTTCTGACAGGATTCAAATTCATCGGACAGCAGATCCTCGGATTCGAGCAGAGCGGCAAGGGAAGCTATCTCTTCGGATTTGAAGAGAGCTACGGCTGCCTGATCGGTACATATGCAAGAGACAAAGATGCGATCGTAGCTACAATGGCACTCTGCGAAGCTGCTGCATACTACAAGACTCAGGGCAAGACTCTCTGGGATGCAATGATCGAGATGTACGAACAGTTTGGTTACTACAAGGATGCGATCCAGTCTGTAACCATGAAGGGAATCGAAGGGCTTCAGAAGATCCAGGAGATCATGAACTCCCTGCGTCAGAATCCGCCGGCAGAGTTTGCAGGACACAAGGTCGTTGCTGTAAGAGACTACAAGGCAGACACGATCACAGATGTGGCAACAGGCGCAGTGAAACCTACAGGACTTCCGAACTCTAACGTTCTGTACTATGAACTGACAGATGATGCATGGGTATGCGTTCGTCCGTCCGGAACAGAGCCGAAGGTTAAATTCTACTATGGCGTTAAGGGAACTTCCCTTGCAGATGCAGATGAGAAATCTGACATCATGGGCAAGGCAGTTCTGGATATGGTTGACTCCATGAAATAATCAGGTAACTGGCGTATGCAGGAATTTGACAGATTTATGGAAGTTGTCCGGGAACTCCGGAAGAAATGTCCGTGGGACAGTGTGCAGACACATGAAAGCCTGAAGCCATATCTTATGGAGGAAGCAGGGGAAGTCCTTGAGGGGATCGATCACCTGAATGCAGAGGGCGACAGCCAGAATCTCTGCGAGGAACTGGGAGACGTTCTGTTCCAGGTTGCACTTCACAGTGTGATCGCGGAGGAAGAAGGGCTTTTTACGATCAAGGATGTGATCTCGGGCGTGGAATCCAAGATGAAATTCCGTCATCCGAAGATTTTTTCACCGGATGATGCAGAGGCAGTGTCTTTGTCTTGGGATGAATTGAAAGCCCGTGAAAGACAGAAGAAATCAGAGTGATTTTTTCTTTTAAAAAACGACAGGAGACCGCCTCCAATGGCAGGAAAAGCCTTGACAATTTGACACAAAAGGTATATATATAGTAAATAGCGTGCATATGCCAGGAAGCATTACGCAATAAATTAAGAAAGAGATTATTTAGAGGAGGAAACACCATGAATAAAACAGAATTAGTAGCAGCAATGGCGAAAGAAACAAACCTTTCCAAGAAAGACGTAGAGGCAGTTTTAAAATCTTTCACCGACGTTGTGGCATCCGAATTAAAAAAAGGTGGAAAAATCCAGTTAGTAGGTTTTGGTACATTTGAAGTAAGCGAAAGAGCAGCAAGAGAAGGAAGAAATCCTCAGACTGGCGAGACAATGACGATCGCAGCTTCCAAAGCACCGAAATTCAAAGCAGGAAAAGCTCTGAAAGATCTGGTAAACGAATAATTATAGCGTAAGCTGGGGGAACGATGAGTTCCCCCATTTTTTAACGGAATTTAAAGGAGAAACTTATGAGACTTGACAAATATCTGAAGATCTCACGTCTGATCAAGAGAAGAACCGTGGCGAACGAAGCATGTGACGCAGGAAGGGTCCTTGTCAATGACCGTCCTGCCAAAGCATCCGCACAGGTCAAGGCAGGCGATACCATTGAGATCCAGTTTGGCGGCGGCAAGAATGTCAAAGTAGAAGTTCTGGAAGTAAAGGATACTGTCCGCAAGGAAGACGCGGAGAATCTTTATAAATATCTCTGATCGCAGATAATGCCCGGTCTATCTGCCCTGATCTTTACATAAACTGAAATGTAATGGATCAAATGGAACGACAGGAGGCAGAGAGATGGAACAGAGCACCGCACGGCAGCCTCACAGACTGGTCCTCGAAAACAGGAAAAAAAGCATGATTTCGGGAGTCCAGGATGTCCAGTCCTTTCATGAACAGGAAATCCTTCTTCTGACCGAGGAAGGGAAGCTCCAGATCAAAGGCGAAGGACTTCATGTTAAACGACTGAACCTGGAAAAAGGTGAGGCAGATATCGAGGGCAAAATAAACAGCCTGATCTATCTTTCCAGAAACACCCCGAAGAAGGACGAGAAACTTCTGAAACGGATGTTTCGCTGAAAATGAGCAGTTATATGGAAAGAGAGACGTTCCTGTTTCTGATAGCGGCAGGAACCGGTGCAGGGCTGTTTTTGTTTTACAGGGTCCTGGGAATTTTTCGCTGGATGTTTCCGGGACGGAGATCTGTGGCGTTTTTTGACCTTTTGTACTGGATTCTGTCAGGGAGTGTGGTTTTTGCAGAGCTTTACCAGTATAATGAAGGCGTTTTGAGGCTCTTTTTGCTGCTTGCCGTCTTTTTGGGGGCTTTTTTGATGAATTCTTTGTTAAAGAGGTTGCTATTTCTTGTTAAAAGAGGTAAAATTTCAATAATTATGGAAAACCGCTTTTGTAATTGGAAGAGGGGAAAGCAGATTGAAAAAGTCCAAAAAAAAGAAAAAAAACACAAGAATATTAAATAATTACCTCGGGATGGCTCTGATATCGGTAGTTGTTGTGCTTCTTCTGGGAGTTCTTACAGTGCAAAGTAATGAACTGAAAGCCAAAATCTCATCCTACGATACAAGAGCAGCAGAGATAAGAACTTCGATAGAAGAAGAACAGGATCGAACCAAACAGATCGACGAAGAGAAAGAATATATGCAGACAGATGAATATGTGGCAGAGATCGCCAGAGACCGTCTTGGGCTTGTCAAAAGCAATGAGATTGTTTTTGAAGAGGAGAAATAACACATATTTTGAAGAAAACTTTTCTGAAATAGCTGACAGTATTTGACAGATATTTTATAAAATCCCTTTTATAATTTCCCTTAATGAAGACATCAGGGGAGGGGAAAACATGCAGGAATGGATAATTGCCATGCTCGTGCTCAGCATTCTGCTGATTTTGCGGGACATGGCAAAAACTGTTTTGAAGGGAAGAAAATCCAGAAAAGAAGAGCCTTTTCCTTTAGGCGGAGAACATCCCCAGAAAGAAAAAGTAGAACGGTACGCAGCCTCATTTCAGAAACTTGCAGATACTTTTTATGGAATGCCATATAAGAAAGAATATTTAAGCAGTGCCCAGGTTGAGAATGTTATCCGGGAGACGGGAGAACGTTTCTGCAGAAACTGTTACCGGAGAGAACTGTGCTGGGGAGACCACGCAGAGGAGATGTATCTGTGCGGGGAGGCAATGGTACGTGCGATAGAGCAGGCGGATGAGGAGAAGATCGAAGAAGCACGGAAACGATGTGGAGAGAACTGCGGCAGATCAGCGCAGTACCTGGAATCCCTGAAGGACTGTTTTCAGAAGGAAAAGCAGGAGATGATCTGGGGGAACCGGATGATCGAGAGTCGGCTTGCAGTTGCACAGCAGTTGAATGAGATTTCACATATTATGCAGCAGGTTGCAGAAGATCTCTATGATATCAGTGCGGCGGAACCCGTTTTTCAGGAAGAACTTGCCAGGAGTCTTCGAAAGCGTCATGTGATCCTGAAACGGGCATGGGTCATGGACAAGGTCGAAGGGCGCAGACAGATTTTTCTGACCATGCGCGCCAGAAGCGGACAGTGTGTTGCTGTATCAGAAATCTCGCAGATTTTGTCCGGGATATGCGAATGCACAATGACCTCGGCACAGGGGAGCCGCTGTATTGTGAACCGGGATTTCCATACGGTTCACTTTGTGGAGGATGTCAGCTATCAGATGCTGTATGGTGTCGCAAAGCTTACCAGAGAAAAGGAAAAAGTTTCAGGAGATAATTACATCTGCCGACAGGAGGATGGAGGAAAATTTGTGATGTGTCTTTCGGACGGAATGGGTTCTGGAATGGATGCGTGCAGGGAAAGTGAGATTGTGGTAGAATTACTGGAGCAGTTCATGGAATCAGGTTTTTCACAGGAGGCAGCGGCGAGAATGGTCAATTCTGCCCTGATTCTGAATGGACGGGAAGGTATGTTCTCCACAGTTGATATCTGTGCAGTGGACCTTTATACGGGAATCTGTGAATTCCTCAAGGCAGGAGCAGCAGCTACTTTTATCAGGAGAGATCATTGGGTAGAGGCAATCTCATCGGAGAGCCTTGCGGCAGGTCTGGTACAGAGAATTGATTTTGACACAGCCTCACGGAAACTGTATCATGGGGACTGTCTTGTTATGATGACGGACGGAGTTCTGGATGCCCTTCCAACAGACTGTGAAGAAGAAACAATGAAAGAAATCATTCTGGATGTGCAGGAGAGTGCTCCGCGTGAGATCAGCCGGGGAATTCTGGAGAGAGTGCTTGGCTACAGTGACTATCGGGCGAGAGATGACATGACCGTGCTGGTTGCCAATGTAGTAAGAAAGTAAAGGACATAAGAAAATGCGGGAAAAGACATTCGATAAAGTAAAGGATTTTGTGAAAGAAAATGAAATGCTCGCTAGGAACTGCGCGGTCATTGCGGGTGTATCCGGTGGAAACGATTCTATGACGATGCTGCATCTTCTGAGGAGACTGAGAGAGATCTGGCATTTTCATCTCCGGGTAGTGCATGTGAACCATGGGATCCGGGGAGCGGAGGCAGACAGGGATCAGCGCATGGTGGAGACTGTGTGCACCGAATGGAATATCCCATGCAGCGTGTATCGCTATGATGTCCCGGAGCTTTCGGTGAAATGGAAACTGGGAACAGAAGAAACGGGAAGGATCGTGCGCAGGCAGGCTTTTGACGCAGAGACGCACAAGTGCCGGAAACAATATGCGGTTGTCCGTACGGCACTGGCACATAATAAGAACGATCTTGCCGAGACAATGCTCCATCATCTGGCGAGAGGGACAGGCCTCAGGGGCTTATGTTCTCTGAAACCGGTGAATGGAGAGGTGATCCGTCCTCTTTTGTGTTTAGAAAGAAGAGAAATTGACGATTATATTAGAGAGTGCGGGATCCCGAGTGTCCTGGACAGCACGAATCTGGAGGATGAATATACGAGAAACCGCATCCGCAGGCATCTTCTTCCTGTGATGGAGCGAGAGATCAATGCCAAAACGGTTGAGCACATGGCAGAGACTTCGAGGCTGCTCTCAGAGGCGGAGGAGTTTCTGACAGACGAGGCGGCGCAGCTGGCCGCAGATTACAGAGAACCGGATGGAAGTTACTGCCTTGGAGAAGGATTTTTTCAGAAAAAACAGATCCTCAAAAGCTATGGAGTCCGGACGATCCTCGAAAAACTGAGCGGCCGCAGCCGGGATCTCACACAGACGCATATCCGGCAGGTACTGGAACTTTATTCCTGCCGGGTGAGCAAGCGGATTTCGCTTCCATATGGACTGGAGGCTGTGCGGACTTACGATGGAGTAATCCTCAGGAAGAAAATACAGCAGAAACCGGGAACAGAAGGGCGAAAGGAACAGGAAATTCCCCTTCCAGCCACATCGGAAGAGGTGGAAACACCGTTTGGCCGGTTTACGATCAAAGTTTTTTCCTATTCCGGCGAGAAGATTTTAGAAAAAAAGTATACGAAATGGTTTGATTGTGATAAAATAAAGTGCGGTTTGTCAGTCCGTACCCGCAAAACAGGAGATTATCTCATTGTCGGCAGGGACGGAGACCGCAAAAAGCTGACCAGATGCATGATCGATGATAAATTTCCAAAGGAGACCAGAGATCAGGTACCGCTGATCGCAGATGGCGGGGAGATTTTGTGGATCATAGGCGGAAGGATCAGCGAACGGTATAAAATTACTTCATGCACAAGAAATGTATTAGAAATTACATACCAAGGAGGAACCAGGTTATGAGTGAGAGAATCAAGGTTTTACTGAGCGAAGAAGAAGTGGATGCAAGAATCCAGCAGGTTGCAGCCAAGATCAGCAAGGATTATGCAGGCAAGGAAGTCCATCTGATCTGCGTACTGAAGGGCGGCGTGTTCTTTACCTGTGAACTTGCAAAGAGAATTACTGTACCGGTAACTCTGGACTTTATGTCCGTATCCAGTTACGGAGATGATACCAAGTCAAGCGGTGTTGTCAAGATCGTGAAGGATCTGGACCAGCCGCTGATCGGTAAGGATGTGCTGATCGTAGAGGATATCATTGACTCAGGAAGAACTTTAAGCTATTTGCTCAAGATTCTTGAGGACAGACATCCAAACAGCATCCGTCTGTGTACTCTGCTTGATAAGCCAGAGCGCAGAGTTAAGAAAGATGTAAAAGTAGATTACTGCTGCTTCAATATTCCAGATGAGTTTGTTGTAGGATATGGGCTTGACTATGCTCAGAAGTACAGAAACCTCCCGTTCATCGGAGTTGTGGAATTTGACGGCGAGTGAAAGGAGATTCAGTTAAGTGAACAGACAGCCAGGCAAAATTGGTCTTTATCTGGTGCTGATCGTGATGCTGGTTGCAGGATATTTTTATCTGAATAATCAGGTAACTTCCCAGAGTAATTACACGATGGAAGAACTGCAGCAGGCAGCCGAGGACGGCAAGGTGACTTCTGCATCCTTGTATCAGAACAGGGAGGTACCGACGGGATCTGTTGTGGCAGAGATCGAGGGCGAAGGACAGAAAAAGGTCAATGTAACAGATGTAAACACTGCACAGGAGATTCTTGAGAAATACGATATTCATCCGGATGTGAAGGATGTTCCGCAGGAGAGTGCTTTTCTCACAACGTTTTTACCTGTGATCCTTACAGGAGCATTTATCCTGATCCTGTTTGTCATGATGAACAGACAGATGTCAGGAGGGGGCGGCAACTCCAAGATGATGAATTTTGGCAAGAGCCGTGCAAGGATGATGCTTCCGGACGACAAAAAAGTAACTTTTCAGAACGTAGCCGGTCTTCAGGAAGAGAAGGAAGATCTGGTAGAAGTTGTGGATTTCCTCAAATCTCCACAGAAATATACCAGTGTGGGAGCCAGAATTCCTAAGGGCGTGATCCTTGTAGGTCCTCCAGGAACAGGTAAGACACTTCTTGCCAAGGCTGTTGCAGGAGAAGCGGGGGTTCCGTTCTTCTCCATTTCCGGTTCAGACTTCGTGGAGATGTTTGTCGGTGTCGGTGCTTCCCGTGTCCGCGACCTGTTCGAAGAGGGCAAGAAGCATGCACCGTGTATCATTTTTATCGATGAGATCGATGCAGTTGCAAGACAGCGTGGAACCGGTATGGGCGGCGGTCATGATGAGAGAGAGCAGACTCTGAATCAGCTTCTTGTAGAGATGGATGGATTCGGAGTGAACGAGGGGATCATCGTTATGGCAGCAACCAACCGTGTCGACATTCTGGACCCTGCGATCCTGCGTCCGGGACGTTTTGACCGTAAGGTTGCAGTCGGCAGACCAGATGTCAAGGGACGTGAGGAGATCCTTCGCGTTCATGCCAAGGACAAACCTCTTGGCGAGGATGTTGATCTCGCACAGATCGCGCAGACAACAGCAGGATTTACAGGCGCAGATCTTGAGAACCTCCTGAATGAAGCTGCGATCATGGCGGCCAAGGCGACCAGATCCTATATCACGCAGCAGGACATCAAGCAGGCCTTTATCAAAGTTGGTGTCGGTGCAGAGAAACGAAGCAAAGTCATCTCTGACAAAGAGAAGAAGATCACAGCATACCATGAGGCTGGACATGCGATCTTGTTCCATGTGCTTCCGGATATGGATCCTGTTTATACGATTTCCATCATTCCGACAGGTGTTGGGGCAGCAGGATATACCATGCCTCTTCCGGAGAATGATGAGATGTTCAATACCAAGGGCAAGATGCTTCAGGATATCACAACGCTGCTTGGCGGCCGTGTTGCCGAGGAACTGATCTTTGGCGATATCACGACAGGTGCATCCAATGACATCAAGCGTGCGACAGGAACTGCCCGAGCAATGGTCATGCAGTATGGTATGTCAGACAAGCTTGGTCTGATCACTTATGGTGATGACGGTGATGAGGTATTTATCGGACGAGATCTGGCACATACCCGAAGCTACAGCGAGGAAGTTGCCAAGGAGATCGACCAGGAAGTACATGATATCATCGACAAGTGCCACCAGGATGCAAGAGAGATCATCACTCAGCATATGGACGTGCTCCACAAGTGTGCAGCTCTTCTTTTAGAGAAGGAAAAAGTCCACAGAGAAGAGTTTGAGGCACTTTTTACATCAGAAAAAGTTGATCTCTCAAAATAAGGTATGCAAGATGCACAAAAACAAAATGTGATTTTTGTGAACTTTGTGCACACTTTTCGGTAGACGCATGGTACTATATACATCGTAAAAACCCCCCAATACATTATATAGTTTTTGCTACACCCCATAAGAAGAAATACCTTCTCCAAAAAAGACAGCCTATCCCGCTGTCTTTTTTATTTTGTAAAAATAACCATAATCGAGACGGTATTTCAGTGGTTTTTATATTGTACTTTTATGAATTTTCAACTAGAATAGACATATGCTTAAGAATAAGGGGACTTTAATTATGGAATGGGAAAACGAAGACATTACCAGAAAAATGCAGTACATTCTGAATATGCGGCCGGTGCTGAATAAGGACGCTTTTTTCAGTGACGGAACGAGATATTACAGAAATCCTACCGAACCAAAGGCGGGGGAAACGGTAATGATCAGTTTCCGGACCCAGAAAAACAATGTAGACGCAGTATACCTTGTATCCGGTGAGAAGAAACATAAGATGAAGATCTATAAGACGGTCAAGGGCTTCGACTATTACGGAACCAAGATCGTGATGCCGGATGAGGTTTTTCGATATCACTTTGAAATTCTGTATGGTTGGGTAAACTGTTACTATAATCAGCGGGGAGTCTGTACAGAATTACAGGAACGCGATGATTTTGAGATCTATCCAGATTTCCAGACTCCGGACTGGGCGAAGGGGGCGGTGATGTACCAGATCTTTGTGGATCGTTTCTGCAACGGAGATCCGACCAACAGTGTTCTGACAGATGAATATTCTTATATTGGAGAACACTGTGAGCAGGTACATGACTGGTCCAAGACACCGGCTGTCATGGGTGTCCGGGAATTTTATGGCGGAGACCTTAAGGGCATTATGGATAAACTGGATTATCTCCAGGATCTTGGCGTGGAGGTCGTATACCTGAATCCGATCTTTGTATCGCCGAGTAACCACAAGTATGATACACAGGATTATGACTATGTAGATCCACATTATGGAAGGATCGTAGAGGACTGTGACGGACTTCTGGCTCCATGGGACCGTGAGAACTCACATGCGGCGAAATACATCAAGCGAGTTACCGACAAGAAGAATCTGGAAGCAAGTAATCAGCTTTTTGCAGAGCTGGTGCAGGAACTGCATAAACGTGGAATGAAAGTTATCCTGGATGGTGTTTTCAATCACTGCGGTTCTTTCAATAAATGGATGGACCGTGAGCGGATCTATGAAGGACAGGAGGGCTATGCGCCGGGGGCTTATATCTCAGCAGACAGCCCGTATCGTTATTTCTTCAATTTCCGTGACGAGGGAAGATGGCCGTACAACCTGTCTTATGATGGCTGGTGGACGCACGATACGCTTCCGAAGCTCAATTATGAAGGATCCAGAGAACTTTATGACTATGTCCTGAATATCGCGCGCAAATGGGTGTCTGAGCCGTATTGCGTAGATGGATGGAGACTGGATGTTGCAGCGGACCTTGGACACAGCAATGAGTTCAATCATCAGTTCTGGAAGGACTTCCGCAAGGCAGTCAAGGAGGCAAATCCGAATGCGCTGATCCTTGCAGAGCACTACGGCAACCCGGAAGGCTGGCTTCAGGGCGATGAATGGGATTCTGTCATGAACTATGATGCTTTTATGGAGCCTGTGACCTGGTTCCTGACCGGTATGGAGAAGCACAGTGATGAGTACAGAGAGGATCTGTATGGAAACAGTGAGGCGTTTATCGGTGCAATGAAGACACATATGCGTTCTCTTCATATGTCTGCCCTTCATGTGGCGATGAATGAACTGTCGAATCACGATCATTCCAGATTCCTGACAAGAACGAACCGCCGCGTGGGAAGGGTTTCCTACGCCGGAGCAGAGGCGGCTTCTGAGAATATCAATACGGCGATCATGAGAGAAGCGATCGCGATCCAGATGACCTGGCCGGGAGCACCGACTGTTTATTATGGTGATGAGGCTGGTGTCTGCGGATTTACCGATCCGGATAACCGCCGTACCTATCCGTGGGGACACGAGGACAAGGAACTGCTTTCTTTTTACAAAAAAATGATCGCGATCCACAAGAAATACCGTATCCTTCGTACAGGATCCCTCAAATTCCTGTGGAACGACTATCAGGGACTGTGCTACGGACGTTTCTCGCATATCGAGCAGATGATCGTTGTCCTGAATAACCGTGATGAGGGAAGAGAAGTCACGATCAAGGTATGGCCGGCGGGGATCACCCGTATGGAAGAAGTTTCCATGACGAGACTGATCCGTTCCAGCCAGGATGGTTACAATGACCGCCCGAAGGAGATTCGGGCACGTGCCGGAATGGTAAATCTCTATCTGCCGCCGCGCAGCGTCACTCTTCTTTATCACAAAGACAAGATTTCATAAAAATATCACGCAAAAATGCAAAGTCCGGACCTGTTTTCAAATATCACGGCTCCGGACTTTGTTTTTTTCTTGACAGAAAAGGATTGATATGTTACGATAACCATACTTTCACGTGGTAGAGTGACTATGTGATAAACTATAAAAATAATTTAAGAGGAGATAGAGGTATGAAGAAAAAAGCAGTTGCATTGATGCTGAGCACAGTAATGGCTATGGGAATGGTTTCCGCAGTAAGTGTACAGGCGAGCGTAGAGGACAAGACCCTGATCGTAGGATTTGATGCAGAGTATCCGCCATATGGCTATATGGATGAGGATGGAGAGTACACAGGATTTGACCTGGAACTTGCTCAGGCAGTATGTGATCTGGAGGGCTGGACTCTGGATAAGAAACCGATCAACTGGGATTCCAAGGATATGGAACTGAATTCCGGATCTATCGACTGTATCTGGAACGGATTTACCATGAACGGAAGAGAAGATGACTATACTTTCTCCGTACCATACGTAGATAACAGCCAGGTGATCGTTGTTGCTGACAATTCCGGCATCGAGAAACTCACAGACCTTGCAGGCAAGACTGTTGGTGTTCAGGCAGCTTCCGCAGCACTTGATCTTCTTCAGAGCGAAGAAGAAGGCGGACAGAAAGAACTGGCAGATACCTTCGGAGCACTGAATGAATTTGCTGATTACAACACAGCATTCACAGAACTGCAGGCAGGAGCACTGGATGCACTTGCAATCGATATCGGTGTTGCCAAATACCAGCTCAACTCCAGAGGAGAGGGATTCAAGATCCTTGATGAGACTCTGAACACAGAGCAGTATGCGATCGGTTTCAAGAAAGGCAATGACGAGCTTTGCGATATCGTAAACGCAGACCTTCAGAAACTGGCAGACGACGGAACTGTAGCAGAGCTTGCTGAGAAATATGAGATCGCTGATATGGTAACTCTCAAGGCTTCTGATGATGCTGATGCGAAAGAAGATACAGAAGAAGCTTCTGATGATGCGGCAGCTGAGGAAACATCCGAAGACGCAGAATGATCAGAAATTCAAAAATACGAAATAAGATATAAGACATATGGGATGCTCCCTGGGGTCTCACCGGGGAGCATCCCTGTTGTAAGTTAATGGAGGAGAAGACATGAGTTTTCAGGTAATGTTACAGCAGCTTACCACAGGATTCGGTTCTACGCTGGTTATCTTTTTTCTGACTTTACTTTTCTCACTGCCGTTGGGGATGGTAGTATATTTCGGAAGAGTAAGCCGTTTCAAGCCACTGAGCTGGATCGTGAAAGCCTATATTTCTATTATGAGAGGAACACCGCTGATGCTGCAGCTGCTTTTGTGGTATTTCGGACCGTTTTATCTCTGGGGAATGAATATCGGGGGGTACAAATTTACAGCGATCATCCTTGGATGTTCTCTGAACTATGCAGCTTATTTTGCTGAGATCTACCGCTCCGGAATTGAATCTATCCCGGTCGGACAGTATGAGGCAGCACAGCTTCTCGGCTATAACAAGAGCCAGACATTTTTTAAGATCGTACTTCCGCAGGTTGTCAAAATCGTACTTCCGTCAGTGACGAATGAAGTTATCACCCTTGTCAAGGATACATCACTTGTATATTCTGTATCCTACATCGAGATGTTTGCACTGGCAAAACAGATCGCAGCAGCACAGACAACGGTCCTTCCGTTTGTGATCGCAGGTGTATTCTATTATGTATTCAATTTTGTTGTTGCATGGGTAATGGAATGGCTTGAAAAGAAAATGAACTATTATCGTTAGGAGGAATGGGCGTGAGTACGAATCTTCTTGAAATGAATCATATCAAAAAACAGTTTGACGGGCTTCAGGTGCTGAAAGACGTTTCCATCCATGTAGAGGAAGGAGAGGTGCTTTCTATCATCGGACCTTCCGGCTCCGGCAAGTCTACACTGCTCCGCTGTGCGACACTTCTGACACGCATCGACGGTGGAGAAATCAGCTACATGGGCAAAAAGGCGATCTGGACAGAAAATGGCAAAGTCTGTATGCCGTCCAAGAATGAGATCAAGGATATCCAGTCCTGCTTCGGTCTGGTGTTCCAGAACTTCAATCTTTTTCCGCATTTTACCGTCATGAAAAATATCACAGATGCACCGATCCATGTACAGAAACGAAACAAAGACGAAGTTTATAAAGAAGCAAGAGAACTTCTGGCAAAGATGGGACTTTCTGATAAGGAAGATGCCTATCCGTATCAGCTTTCCGGCGGACAGTGCCAGCGTGTCGCGATCGCAAGGGCACTTGCACTGAATCCGAAGATCCTCTTTTTTGATGAGCCGACATCCGCACTCGATCCGGAACTTACAGGAGAAGTCCTTCGTGTTATCCGTTCTCTGGCGGATCTTCATATTACGATGGTGATCGTAACACATGAGATGAATTTTGCAAAAGATATCTCCGACAGAGTCATCTTTATGGATAAGGGCGTGATCGCAGTAGAAGGAACACCTTCCGAGGTATTTTCTTCCAGCAACGCCAGAATGAAAGAATTCCTTGGCAAATTTCATCAGGGAGAAAAATAAAGGGATTGCTTTTAATCAGGCAATGTTATATAATTTCAGCGTAAAGACAGGAAAAATACTAAGATTGACCGCAGTTACCCCTGCGGTTAATCTGGCGAGAGGATAGGAGTAAATACCATGAGTACAGACAGATATGTAAGCCCCCTTTCAGAGCGTTATGCCAGCAAGGAAATGCAGTACATTTTTTCTCAGGATATGAAATTCCGTACATGGAGAAGATTGTGGATCGCTCTGGCAGAAACAGAAAAAGAACTTGGCCTCAATATCACCCAGGAGCAGATTGACGAACTCAAGGCTCACAAGGATGATATCAACTATGACGTGGCCAGGGAGAGAGAACGTCAGGTACGTCACGACGTTATGTCCCATGTGTATGCATATGGAGTACAGTGCCCGAAAGCAAAGGGAATCATTCATCTGGGTGCAACCTCCTGTTATGTAGGAGATAATACAGATATCATCGTAATGGCAGAAGCTCTGAAGCTGGTTCAGAAGAAACTGGTCAATGTGATCGCAGAGCTTTCCAAATTCGCAGATAAATACAAGGATCAGCCTACACTGGCATTTACCCATTTCCAGCCGGCACAGCCGACAACTGTTGGTAAACGTGCTACTCTGTGGACTCAGGAATTCATGATGGATCTTGAGGATCTGGAATATGTTCTCGGAAGTCTCAAGCTTCTTGGATCCAAGGGAACAACCGGAACACAGGCAAGCTTCCTGGAACTTTTTGATGGAGATCAGGAAACAATTGACAAGATCGATCCGATGATCGCACAGAAGATGGGATTCAAGCAGTGCTATCCGGTTTCCGGACAGACCTACTCCCGCAAAGTCGACACAAGAGTCCTGAATATTCTTGCAGGTATTGCAGCAAGTGCACACAAGATGTCCAATGACATCCGCCTTCTCCAGCACCTCAAGGAAGTTGAGGAACCGTTCGAAAAATCTCAGATCGGATCTTCCGCAATGGCATACAAGAGAAATCCAATGAGAAGTGAGCGTATTGCTTCTCTTTCCAGATACGTGATGATCGACGCACTGAATCCGGCGATCACTTCCGCAACACAGTGGTTTGAGAGAACCCTGGATGATTCTGCAAACAAGCGTCTCAGCATTCCGGAAGGATTCCTTGCGATTGACGGTATTCTTGACCTCTGTCTGAACGTAGTAGACGGACTGGTAGTATATCCGAAAGTAATCGAGAAACACATGATGGCAGAGCTTCCATTCATGGCAACTGAGAACATCATGATGGATGCAGTTAAGGCAGGCGGCGACCGTCAGGAACTTCATGAGCGCATCCGTGAGCTTTCCATGGAAGCAGGACGCACTGTGAAGGTAGAAGGAAAGGACAACAACCTTCTTGACCTGATCGCAGCAGATCCGGCATTCAATCTTACGATCGAAGAACTCAACAAGTCCATGGAGCCTTCCAGATATGTAGGAAGAGCCAAAGAGCAGACCACAGCTTTCATTACAAAAGTGGTACAGCCGGTTCTCGACGAGCACAAAGAAATGCTGGGAATCAAAGCAGAAATCAATGTCTAAAATACAGATCAATCAAAAACACGAGGAGGATAAAGTGTTATGGTCAAAGCAGTAGTTGGAGCTAACTGGGGAGATGAAGGTAAAGGTAAAATTACCGATATGCTTGCTCAGGAGGCAGATATCATCGTAAGATTTCAGGGAGGTGCAAACGCAGGTCATACAATCGTAAATGACTATGGTAAATTTGCACTGCACACACTTCCGTCAGGTGTATTTTACAATCACACCACAAGCGTGATCGGAAATGGTGTTGCTCTGAACATTCCGGTGTTCTTCAAAGAATATAACGAAGTGATCGAGAGAGGAGTTCCGGCACCGAAGATCATGATCTCCGACAGAGCACAGATCGTAATGCCATATCACATCCTGTTCGATCAGTATGAAGAAGAACGTCTTGGCGGCAAATCTTTCGGATCCACCAAATCCGGTATCGCTCCGTTCTATTCAGATAAATATGCAAAGATCGGTTTCCAGGTAAATGAACTGTTCCACGACGATGCCCTGAAAGAAAAAGTAGAGCGCGTTGTTGCAACAAAGAATGTTTTACTGGAGCACCTGTATCATAAACCGCTTCTTGATCCGGATGAGATCTATGCAGAACTGATGAAATACAAAGAAATGGTAGCTCCGTATGTTGGAGACGTTTCCCTGTTCCTGTGGAATGCGATCAAAGACGGCAAACAGATCCTTCTCGAAGGACAGCTTGGATCCCTCAAGGACCCGGATCACGGAATCTACCCAATGGTTACATCATCTTCCACACTGGCTGCATATGGTGCGATCGGTGCAGGAATCCCGCCATATGAGATCAAACAGGTTATCACAGTCTGCAAAGCATACTCCAGCGCAGTAGGAGCAGGTGCTTTCGTTTCTGAGATCTTTGGCGAGGAAGCTGACGAACTCAGAAGAAGAGGCGGCGACGGCGGAGAGTACGGCGCAACAACCGGACGTCCGAGACGTATGGGATGGCTTGACTGTGTTGCTTCCAAATACGGATGCCGTATGCAGGGAACCACAGACGTGGCATTTACTGTACTTGATGTACTTGGATATCTTGATGAGATCCCGGTATGCACAGGCTACGAGATCGACGGCAAAGTTACTACAGAATTCCCGACAACAGGACTTCTTGAGAAAGCAAAACCTGTTTTCGAGGTACTTCCGGGATGGAAGACAGACATCCGTGGAATCAAGAACTACGAAGATCTTCCGGAAAACTGCCGTAAATACGTAGAGTTCGTAGAGAAACAGATCGGATTCCCGATCACCATGATCTCCAACGGACCAGGAAGAAACGATATTATCTACAGAAATAAATAAATTACAAAGCGCCGGGGAGTTTTTCTCCGGCGTATTTCATATTGAGGTGTTTATGAAAAACGGAAAAAGAATCGCAGCCCTTCTGGGTGTTGTGGCACTGCTGATCATCTTCTGCCTGCCGATGTTTTTTGCATTGAAGGGCGATTTTTCGCAGGAAGCATTTATGGCATCCTTGTATACGGTGCTTTTTGTGGCAGTCATGGGGTATGTGATCTGGATGGTATTTCGACTTGTAAATAAGAAGAAAAACGAGGAGGATAAACGTATGATCAAAAATATTGTTTTTGACGTAGGACTTGTGCTGGTGGAATTTAACTGGCAGTCTTATCTGGACAGTTTTCACTTTGACAAAGAAAAAAGAGATAAGATCGCAAAGGCAACCTTCCAGAGTGAAGTGTGGGATGAGCGTGACAAAGGACTTCTTGAAGAAAGAGAATATCGTGAGAAATTCAAGGCACTGGCTCCGGAGTATGCAGAGGATATCGAGGATGTTATCAGGAATTCTACGAGATGTGTCACGAAGATGGACTATGCAGAGACCTGGACAAAATATCTTAAGGAGCAGGGATATAACCTTTACATCCTGTCCAATTACAGCAGATATATGCTGGACGGCACGAAGCAGAATGAAATGCCATTTCTGAAATATATGGACGGAGTTATTTTCTCCTGTGATGTAAACCAGATGAAACCGGATATAGAGATTTATCAGACACTGCTCAGTAAATTTAATCTGAAAGCAGAGGAGACGTTGTTCATTGATGACCGTGCAGAGAACTGCCAGGGTGCAGAAAAGGCAGGAATCCACACAATTCAGTTTAAAGATCTCAAACAGGCAGCGAAAGAAATGGAAGAAACTTACGGGATCAAATAAAAATCCCGGGACCGCGGCATTTCGTCAGTCCCAGGACCTTGTAAGGGGAGGATATAAGTATTTCTTAGATTGTATCTTTTGCTGTGCCGCCGATATGGGTTTCGGTGGACATTCATAGTATGGGCATGTGAATCCCTTTTTATACAACTTTCTTATAATTTGTATAAAAAGGGATTTGTCTTTTGTGAGAAAAGATGATATAATGGGGCACAGGCAAAATTTTTGAAAAGAGGATGAAAACAAATGAGTGATAAAACAATCTTAGAGCAGTGGCGTTCAATTGCTTACGATCAGCAGGCAGACCGCAATCAGCTCCAGAGATTCTGGGCAAACTATTTCAATATCGAGAAGGGAATCTACGAGCAGCTTCTTTCCAATCCAGACGAAGTTGTAAGCGGTACAGTCAAAGAACTGGCTGAGAAATACGGACAGGAAGTCCTGACTATGGTTGGTTTTCTTGACGGAATCAATGACAGCCTTAAGATCCCGAACCCGATCGAGACAATGGATGAGAACACCAGAGTAACTCTGGCTTTTGATAAAGAACTTCTTTACAAGAACATGGTTGATGCCAAGGCAGACTGGCTGTATCAGCTTCCTCAGTGGGATGCGATCTTCACAGAGGAGAAACGTAAAGAACTGTACATGGAGCAGAAGAAATCCGGTACAGTTGTAAAGCCGCACAAGATTGGCCGTAACGATCCTTGTCCGTGCGGCAGCGGTAAGAAATACAAACATTGCTGTGGAAGATAATGAAAGTCCGGCCAGATCTGGATTATATTATCGTGCTTGGTGCACATGTCGCAGGCACACGGTTATCCAAAGCCCTTCTGGAACGAACCAGGAGGGCTTTGCGTTATCTTGAGGAGAATCCTGAGACACGCGCGGTTCTCTCCGGCGGACAGGGGCAGGGAGAGCAGATCAGCGAGGCGGAGGCAATGTACCGGTATCTCACAGAGCATGGGATTGACGGTTCCCGGCTGATCCTTGAGGACAGGTCCACCAATACAAAGGAGAATCTGGATTTCAGCCTGGAGAAGATCGGGACACTGGATACCTCGATCGGGATCGTGACGAATCATTTTCATGTGTTCCGTGGTGTGGCGATCGGCAGAAAGTGTGGATGCAGGCAGATTTATCCCATTCCGGCGAGATACAGAACCTGGAGACTGCTGGTTTATATTCCACGTGAAATCCTTGCGATCATCAAGGATAAAATAGTAGGAAATTTGTGAACAAAATAAAATATAAAAAAAATTAAAAAAAGTGTTGACACTTTGCCAAACACATAGTATACTAACGAAGTCGGTTGCGAGAGAGCACTTCGAAAGAGAGTTCTTGAAGCGGCAGGCACAGGAAGTGGGATCTTAGCTCAGCTGGGAGAGCATCTGCCTTACAAGCAGAGGGTCATAGG
>OLSP01000936.1_pt1 | contig 28600 bp, 28 predicted proteins | sample 1672941 | NCBI WGS metagenome assembly OLSP01 (sample SAMEA3136739, study PRJEB25190) | human gut metagenome | reverse complement strand
ACTGGACATATCGAACATATCAAACATGGGATGGTTCAGCTCGGCAATGAACATGCTTTTTCTGCATTTTCTCTCTTTGCGGAAAAGCCGCCGAGCCGGTTCGGAACATAGTCCGAGAGCCATGTGCCGCCGAAGTTGGCATGCGTCTGGAGCCGCCACATGGCGAGCTTTCCAGCGTCGAGTTTCACATCCTCCTTGAAGGGAAAGAGCAGGCAGGTCACGCCCTCATGCTCAAAAGTGGAGCAGTCGTGGAACCTTGTGCCGTCCAGCAGAATGCCATCCTCTGTGAGCATATCGTTGATGCCGTCTACCCATTCGTCGAGGCTGCCGCCGCATCCTTGAAGGATCAAGCCTTCCGAACCTTCCATCCGGCGAAGCTCGTCTTTGGATATCGTTTTCACGTTCATAACTGCATACCTCCGATTGCCTGAGATTCATCTTCGTCCTGGTCGAAGTTCGTGTCGAGGAATTCCTCAACGGACATATGATCACCAAGGAAATTGGGCGAAGAATCATCGTCAAACTCGATATAGCCTTCCTCGCCGAAGATGATCGGTTTTTTGGTAATAATCGTCCCGGCGTGGTTGACAACAACATTCGGCTCAATGGTTGCGAAGTACAATGACTCGCCCTCCCGTAGGTCATACTTGTAGAGGCCGTCCGGCAGCTCCTTCTGCGTGACTCTGCCGTTGGTGAAAAGCGCAGTCTGGCCGAGCACCTCGACCACTTCGAGCTTCTCATCTGTCATGGCCTGCGTCTTGAGTTCTTTGGCTTCCTGCCTCTCGACAGGAACAGGCTCGAACAGATGACCGCCACGGGCAGAAAGAATGCCATAGTCGGTAATACTGGCTCCGAGCCGCTCGATCAGCCGCTTGCCTTCGTTCTGCGTTAAGAGCGTATCCAGCCAGCGATCGTCAAATCTGACATCGAGGTTGTGACAGATGTGGCTTTTGAAGAAGGATGCTGCGTCGCCGTCAAGATAGGAAAGCTCGTATTCGCTCAACCTGACAGCGGCATCCATAATCCTTTCCATGCCGCATATCTGCTCCGCTTCGAGAATGGCTTTGAATTTGATCTGTTCACCGCCGCTCATGGAAAGGTACTGTTCGGAAATGAAGTTTAGAGCATCAAAGTCGACCATTTCCTTGAAATCCGCCGCAGAGATCTGAGGAATACCGGACTCGATATCAAAGCAAGAACAGGCTTCTACTGCCTCTACGCCAAAGGCGTCTTTGACGATGGAATCCGCTTCCTCTTTCGGGATCGGGAGCGTGATCCACACGGCATTGGCTTCCGCAGCTTTGGGATTGTTGATGTCTGCAGCACCGACCTTCAGCCTGAACACACCGTCTTCGGCGGCAGGAATGTCCCTGCCATTGTAGACCTCGGGAATTTCATAGTCGCCGGTGACCACATAGAAGCCATTCATAAACACGCCGCCGTCATTCTGTCTCTGGAGTTCTCCGAGCCTTCGCTTGTCCAACAGATACAGAGAGCCTTCCGGGATGGCAGCGACATCGGGATGGAGATCGTTTTCGATCACGAACTGCCCAAGCTGCTCATAGTTCCTGATGTTGGAGGCGATCATTACGCTGTCAAGCCCATAGGTCATGTTGATGAGATCCTTGACAGAGAGAAGCTCGTCGGAGTCGACGTCGCCGAACCGCTGCTTGAAGAGCGCTTGATAAATGGTGAACTGCTCATCGGGGAGCGAGTCCAGCCGCTGGGCAAGGAAGTTTAATTCCTCCACAGTTGTTGAATCGAGACGAATATGCTCCAAGTCGGGAAGCGGCGGAAAATATAGGATGCTGACCGCCCGATAGATCATATCGCCGTCATCCGTAAATCTTACACGCTGCTTGGCATCCTTGATCTGCTCTGCTGTTGCCGGAAGATCCAACTCGGCATAGAAGGTATCCCGACCGAGCCTGTTCTCGGAAGCAAGTTCAATTCTGAGTTTATCTTTCATTTACTTTTCACCTCACAATTTCGTACTTGTCGTTGATCGCTTTGATTTTCTGCCCGATAGCAGTAATGACGGGAACGCTAACCGCGTTACCCGCCATTTTATAAAGTCTGCCATCCGACAATCCCGTCGCCTGTGCCTTGTAGAACTGCTCGTCGGTAAATCCTTGCAAGCGCCAACACTCAAGCGGCGTGAGTCTGCGCACACGTCCGCGATGAATAACGCCGTGTCTGTCCTGCGCAGTCAGCGTGAACATTTCCTCATCCGGCTCCTTGGTCCGTCTGCCATGCTGACGGACGCTTTCTTTCTCCGGTGTCAGAACGGCTCTCGGTGCATCCTCAACCAATATACCGGAATGTTCTCCGCGTCGGTGACTGATGCCCGAATCCTGTCTTGCCGTCACACATCTGGCAATATCCGTTATATGCGGGTTCGGATTCATATCCACAAAGAAGCAGCCCTGCGATGCACTCGGTGTTACGGTGTGCGCTACCTGCGAACCTACTCGGCCGCGTCTGGTATTCTGATTGGGATAGGCGAGGTCTATGCTGTCACCATTGTATGCCGTCTGATATCCGTTTTTGGTTTTGACCTTTACGTCGATGCTCATATCATACAGCCCCGTCCTGCCTCCGAAGCCGCCCGCGCCGCCGGTCAGCGTGATGGCTGTTCCCTCTGGAGAGTAGATTCGTTCGCCTTCTCTGCCGGGGAGGACTTGAACAAGAGACTTTGCATTTGCCTGTGTGAAAGCCAGTATTTCTCCGGCACATTGCTCTCTAAGATATCCGATAATATACACTCTCTTTCGGGATTGGGGGACTCCGAAATTCTTGCTGTTAAGCACCTGCCATGCGACATCGTACCCCAATTCAGAAAGCGTGCCGAGGATGGTCGCAAACGTCCTGCCGCCGTCATGCGATAGCAGTCCGGGAACATTTTCAAGAAAAAGAAACACAGGTCTTTTAACGGCAGCAATCCGAGCGATTTCAAAGAAAAGTGTTCCTCTTGCATCTTCAAAGCCTCCGCGCTTTCCCGCGATTGAAAAGCTCTGGCAGGGAAATCCTCCGCAAATACAGTCGATATCCGGCAGTTCTGCGGGATCAATGCTTCTTGCATCACGGTAATACACCTCATCTTTCGTATCATACATGGCCTCATACGCCTGTTTTGCGTATTTGTCTATTTCACAGTATCCAACACATTCAAACCCGCCGACAGCCTCCAAGCCGGAACGGAAGCCGCCGATACCGGCGAACATATCAAAAAATCGGATCGCCATAGGGCATCCGACCTGTTCCTATTTTACTTGGTCACCTCACATTCCCATCGTGAATCCATGATCTTCATCCTCGGACTCATCTCCGTTCTCGTCGGATTCGGCTTCAGAATCGTCCACGGAGGCATCTTCGTCCTGCTCGGGTTCATCCTCGTCGAGCGCATCATTGTCGCTCACAGCCTCGCCCTCGCTCTCACGCTCCGTCTGCTCCCGTTCCAGCTCGTCCTCGATAAGCCCGATGAGGATCTGCTTCTGCGTCATGTTGTTGCGCTGCAGGTAGTCCTTGATCCGCTGGAACAGGTCCTCCGGTACCTGCACGGCAATGGTTTTCATGTTTGCCATACTGTTTCCTTCTTTCATCTGATATTTCGGGTGGAGCTCGTCATCCAGTGCCAGGGAGACGAACTCCGCCATAGTCATGCTGTGATCCCGCAGGTACTGACTGACCTCTGCATGAAGGTCGGCATCGATCCGCACGGTGATCCCTTTCTTTTCGCCGTTAGGCATTGTCCTGGCTCCTTTCCAAATAGTTTCTGAGAGCGGTTTCTACGATGTCCTCCAACGGAAGCTCCGTTTCTGACGCAAGCCGAAGGAGCGGCTCTGTAAGCTGGGGCGGGATTTCGATCTCGCATTTCATTCCCATAGGCGCCTCACATTCTCATGACGGGGCCGCTCTCGTCCTCGTCCATGTCTGCGGACTGTTCTTCGGACAGTTCCTCATCCGTCAGCATACGGAAAGAATCCTCACCGGGGACAACGCCGAGACTCCTGCCATTGTCAAAATCGCAATGCAGAGTACCGATATCATCCACGGCTCTGACCGTTCCTCTTGTGCCGCTCTCCACGGGGTTCGGATCGTTTCCCATGCTGAGGAGCATGATCCGTGTTCCGGGGGGATAGGCTTCCTTGTATCGCTGTGCCTGTCTGTGCAGGCGATCCCAATCGTTCATGTCGGGTACCTCCTTGTTCTGTTCTGACATGCTTTGCTCACCGTCGTAGAGTTCCATTTCATATAGGATGCTTCCGTCATTCTTACGGGGATTCAGCACTTGAATCTTGGAACCTTTGAAAAGATAAGCACTGGCTTTATTGTAAGGCGACCAAAAGCCTGCTCCGTGATTGCAGATCGACCATTTGTGATCCGGCTGATCCTTGATCTTGGAGTAAAAGCCGTTGGTCTGCACCTTGGTCACCACACGGGTGAGACCGACGATATCGGGGTGGTATCGGTGTTTCGTCGCCACAAGTTCGGTTCCGAGCTTTATATGCCGCTTGAGGTCGGCAAGGCTCTTGATCTGAAGCGGTTTGCGGTCTTTCTTTTCTGCCATCATAACTCCAACTTCACCCCGTACAGCTCATCCGGCGACCAGCGAATCGTGAAATCCGCGTCTTCGATGTTGTCGCAGTGATCATGCAGGAATTCTTTGTCTGCATCTGCGCGCATGGTGAAGTACGCAACTTCCTCGGGCGTTGCTTTGACGGATTCGCCCTCGCCGTAGAGATAAGCCTCCACATGAACGCCGACTTCCTGCTCAGAAGCCAACTCATCCATGAAGTCTTCAAAGGCAACCCAGCCTTCAAGATCATCTGCATCTCTCGGAATACCGGCGGTGAGAAATTCCACCTGATTATTGTCTGCGCTAAGCGTTACCGCAGAAAAGAGCACAGCCATATATCACATTCCTCCCATGTCCATACCCTCGTCCTCAGATTCCAATTCTTCGAGGAATTCATCTAAGGTTCTGTCGCTGTCGAAATAGACGAAGCCGCCGTTCACGAACTGACCGTCGTGTTTTTCGGCAAAGTGCTCACCGAAACCTGAGAAGTCGAAGTAGTCCTCCATCTCGATGTTCATCCCGTACTCATCCACGTTATCCACGAGAAAGTGCCCGATGTCGGACTCATCCTTTGCATCGGGGAGAAATCCAAACTCTCCGAGATGCTCTGCGATGGCGGCAATGTTGGCGGCACTCTTTACATCGGCAAGCTCAACAGCGGCGGTCAGCTTATCCCAATCCATATCGCCGGTATCCAGCGAGTGAAGCATCTTGTTTGCCGCATATAGTCCTTCACTGCGAATGATTCCTTCGATACGTTCCTCCCATGCGCGATCATCTCCGTTTTGGAGTGAGAATTTGATTTCACAATCTTGGTCAGACGGAGCACCGAGTCTTGCAAGCGCCTTTTTGATTGCAAGTTCTTCGCCGGGGAGCAGGATCAGTTCGGTACGGTCGTTGTAGCCGACCTCCGCGCTGGCGAGGGTGCTTCTGTAGTAATACTCGGGGAAGGTCTGTCCGTCGTATACCTCGGTCAATTTCTCAAAGGGATTGTAGATGAGCAGCCCTTTTGCAGTGATCTGCACCAGACCTCGGTCGATGAGTTCTTTGCCGATTGCGGCGTATTTCGGATCATCTTCGTCATAGGCGGGGACAGAGCCTTCCGTGTTTAACACATACGCTCTGCCGATCTTTCCGTAGCTGCTGACATCTTGGCACAGCGTGAAGTGGTGGAGATTGAAGGTCAGATTGATGAGATCCTTCACTTCCTTGCTGTCCAGCTTGGAAATGCCAATGAGGAATTGGTCGTATTCGAGGGTATCAAAGCTCTCCATTCTTCTGGCAAGGTAGTTCAGCTCATCCAGATTGACGTACCAGTTTTTCAGAGCCGAGAATTCCTCCGGCCAGTAAACCTCTGTTACATAGGCTGACTGCGCTGCATTCCTGCCTTCAACTGCGTGGATTTCAGCGAGTTTTGCGAACAGCTCGCTCTCGCTGATTGGGAAACGGACATCGATCTCGTGACTGGCGTTTCTGATTCTGATTTTGATCATTTCTGAGCGTTCCTTTCCTTATACTGAATGGTGCCCAAACCGAATCTGCGGATCGCCATAGCGTTGCAGATCAGAGCGAACATCCTGGGTGCGACCAGCTCTGTATCGGCGAGATCGCTGATCGTGATGTGTTTCGTGCCGAGGTAGAGGTCTTTGGTACAGCAGAGGAGAGTATATCCGTTCTCGGTGCTGTCCTTCGGCTTGAAGCGGTCGAACTTGATCTCGTTGCGCTCCACGAAGTTTCTGATCTGCATCCAGAGCTTGTGCTCGGCGGTCAGGAGGTAGAGTGCAGACATCAAGGCAAAGTTTTTCTTGTTGAGTTTGCGGATGGCCTCGTCGAAAGCCAAGCGGTGTTTTTCGTTTCTGAAGTTCATGGGTAGTTCCTCACTTTCTCTGATGAATTGAATGAGCCGTTTGCGAAAGGCGGCGTTGTGGATGTCCTTCATAGTTTCAGTCATGACCTCTGATCGACCTGCTGCTCCGGCAACAATTCGTTCCTCGATGCATGGGCATTGGCTGACTGTGCATTTTTTCTTTCTGTTGTAATAGAGGCACAGACGGCAGTCGCACATTTCTGCCGTGTATTCAAAACGGCGCAGAACCATCACGCCGCTGCCTCGTGGGGGAAAGCCCTTTACTTGCGTCATCATTCGCTCGAGGGCTTTCTGACTCGGTGAATCTGAAAAGATCATCGTCTTGCTCCTTTTTCTGTGAAATAAAAAAAGAGCCAACCGTTTCTTTTCAAAACGATTGGCTCCGATGGCAACAAAAAACGGCAGGTAGTATCTGTTACTGTCTGCCGTCCTTGTACTGTATTCAGTTGTTACTTGGGTTCGTATCTATCTTCAAAGGGAAAAAGCCGTTTTTACATCTACGAATTTGAAACTTTGAAAAACGGTGTTTGGGCAGCAAAAAAGCCCGATAAAATCGGGCTTTTTGCCGGGTACATCTTTTTCGTACCCGTTTGATGGCGGAGAGTTAGGGATTCGAACCCTAGGTTCCTTTTGGGAACACGACATTTCGAGTGTCGCACCTTCGACCTCTCGGACAACTCTCCGTATATCTCAAGTGTAATCCCTGCTCCGGAAGAATGCAAGAAAAACACGCAAGAACGATATGAAATTGTGAAATCCGAACCCGCGCAAAGCCCTGTGCGGCGGACATTTTCAGCGGACGAAACGGCCGGAGCTTCCAAAAATTTCGAGTCAGCCCCGTTATGACCACTTCGATACCTCTCCGTGTATGTCAAACACGGTCAGAACACCTTGAACCTCAAAAAAGAGGAAAAACAAAAATGTTAGAACGGCGTGTTAGAACAGCGAAATATTTAGTTTTTAGAACCCGCGAAAACCCTTGAAAACAAAGGAAAACGGGTGGACGAAAAAGCCTGAGCTGCGGAGGATTTCGAGTCAGCCCCGTTATGACCACTTCGATACCACTCCGTATTGCAGACGCAGCAAAGCTTCGCAGATATTATAACAGCAGGCAGGGCAAAAATCAAGCCCGGATTTTTCTCCTGCACAAATCTCTGGCTTGCTTAACTCTGTTTTTCGTGTTATAATAATTCTATTCATACGAAAGGAATGTTCAGGACCTATGAAGATTCAGGAATCCGCCGAGAATTATCTGGAGACCATTCTGGTGCTCAAGGAGCGTAAGGGCCTTGTGCGTTCCATCGACATTGCAAATGAGCTGGAGTTTTCCAAGCCGAGCGTCAGCATCGCCATGCGCAACCTGCGTGAAAACGGCTATGTCTCCATGGACGCAGGCGGCTTTATCACGCTGCTTCCGGCCGGACAGGAGATCGCCGAGCGCATTTACGAGCGCCACCGCCTGCTGACGAAGTGGCTGACCGGCCTCGGGGTCGATCCTGCGATCGCCTCGGAGGACGCCTGCCGCATCGAGCATGTGATCAGCGCAGAGAGCTTTGCCGCCATCAAGGCGCATGTCCAGAAACACGACGCAGAATAATTCGGAAATACTAAAAGCAGGGATCGGAGGCTTTCTCCGGTCCCTGTTTTTGCAGAACGCCCCACCGGCCCGGCCGGCGGGGGGTGATTTCAAAGAGCCCCGCAGAGTTCGCCGCCCGCAGGCGGCGAAAAAAGTGGGATCTTCTTAAGCCTGGAAGGCTTGTCAAACAGGAACTCACTCCTTCAGCAGGCGGCGGCGGGCGAGGTTGATCGTGCCCTCCTGCATGTGGTTCATCCAGCTCAGGCTCTTGCCGCAGCCGTAGGCCGCGCAGGAATCCGCGTCGTCCGCGACAACGCACGTCATCTCCGTGCGCTCGCACAGCAGGCGGTCCATGCCGAAGAGCTGGCTGCCGCCGCCCGTCAGGACGATGCCATTGCGCGCAATGTCCGCCACGAGCTCCGGCGTGGTGCTCTCGAGCACATCGAGCACCTTGTCCATGATCTGACGGGCGGGGCGGCGCAGGACCTCCATGAGCTCCTCGGATGCCAGCGTGGCCTCGCGGGCAAGGCCGTTCTTGAGGTCACGGCCCTTGACGGTCATGGTCAGTGCCTCCGGCCGGGGCGTGACGCAGCCGATGGACATCTTGATCTCCTCTGCAACGGTCGTACCGATGAGCAGACCGTAGCGGCGGCGCAGATGGCGGATGATGGCCTCGTCGAAGGCCGCGCCCGCCACCTTGAGCGAGGCGGACTGCGCAATGCCGTTCATGGTCAGCACGCCGATATCCGTCGTGCCGCCGCCGATGTCGACGACCATCCGGCCCTCGGGCGCGGTGATATCGAGCTGGGCGCCGAGCGCAGCAGCCAGCGGCGCTTCGATGAGGTAGACGCGGCGGGCGCCTGCCTCCATGGCAGCCTGAATGACGGCACGCTCCTCGACCTCCGTGATGCCGCTGGGGACTGTGACGATCATGCGCGGCTTGACGATGGCGTGGCGGAGCACGCGGCGGAGCATCTCCGTCAGCATGCGGGCCGTGAGCTCATAGTCGGAAATGACGCCGTCCTGCAGCGGGTGCACGGCGACGACATTGCCGGGCGTGCGCCCGAGCATGCTCCGCGCGGCCGCGCCGACCTGCAGCACCTTGCCGCTGTTTTTATCGAGGGCGATGACGGACGGCTCGCGCAGCACGATGCCGCGCCCGGCCGCATAGATCAGCACGTTGGACGTGCCGAGATCGATCCCAAGGTCTCTGGAAAAGAATAACATAGTTTGCACCTACCTGTCTGCGGGTTTCTGCCCCGGCTCCGGCGTGGCGGCCAGAGCGGCGCAGACCACGGAGGACGCGCCCGCCGTGAGCAGCACGCGGCTGCATTCCGAGAGCGTTGCGCCCGTGGTCAGAATATCATCGATCAGCAGGACGCTGCGTCCTGCAAAGCGTTCGGGAGAAACGGCGCGGTAAGCGCCGAGCACATTGGCGCGCCGCGCGGCGGCGTCCCGCTGGGACGACTGCGCGGGATTGTGGCGAATTTTCTGCAGCGTCTGCGTGCAGGGAAGCTCCAGCTCCTTCGCCACGGCGTGCGCCAGCAGCTCCGTCTGGTCATAGCCGCGGGAGCGGCGGCGCTTCGCGCTGACCGGTACCCAGGACAGGATCTCAAACGGAGCGGTCCGGAGCAGGGGCGCGAGCATGCGGCCAAAGGATGCGGCATACTGCGACTGCCCGGAGAATTTGAAGCGGCGGAGCGATTCCGCCACAACGCCCTCATAGGGATACACGGCATAGCACTCCGTGTAGAACTGCCCGCGCCGCAGCGGGGCGGGGATCGGCTCGAGCTCGTGCGCGCAGCGGGCGCAGACGTCGTGCTCCTCCGGCCGCAGCAGGCGGCGGCAGAACACGCACTTCGGCGGATACAGCAGGTCGAGCAGCTGAAAGAACAGCGCCCTCATGCTTCGCCCTGCAGCCGGAAGCGCAGGCCGCTGTAGCGCTTGTTGCGGCGGTTGTTCTGCGTCATCTGGGCGATAAGCTCCTCGTTGCCGACGAGGAGGAGCAGCTCCCGCGCGCGGGTGATGGCCGTGTAGAGCACGCCGCGCGTCAGCAACATCGGTGCGCCGCCGCCAATGGCAAAGATCACGGCGCGGTATTCGCTGCCCTGGCTCTTGTGCGCGGTGATGGCGTAGGCCAGCTCCAGCTCCGAGAGCATCTCGGGCTCATAGACGACCTCGCGGTCGTCAAAGAGGACGTGGATCTGGTCCTCCTTCGGGTCGATGGAGACGATCGTGCCGATGTCGCCGTTGAACACGCCCGTGCCGGACGAGCCGTTGGCGCGCTTCCACGGCAGATCGTAGTGATTGCGGATCTGCATGACGCGGTCGCCCTCGCGGAAGCACGAGCCGCCGCTGAGCTTTTCGCGCCTGCCGGGCTGCGGCGGGTTCAGCGCCGCCTGCAGGGCGCGGTTCAGATTGGCCGTCCCCGTCTCGCCCTTGCGGGTGGGGCTGATGACCTGAATTTCCCCGGCGGGGATATGCATATTCTGCGGCAGACGGCGCGCGCAGAGCTCACAGACGGTCTGCACGAGCTGCGCGGGCGCGCGGCGGCGCAGGAAGAAGCAGTCGCGGTCCTTTGCGGTCAGAACGGGCAGCTCGCCGCGGTTGACGGCGTGGGCGTTCATGACGATGAGGCTCTGCCGGGCCTGCCGGAAAATTTCCGTCAGGCAGACGGACGGGACGATGCCGCTGCGGATGAGGTCGGAAAACAGGCTGCCCGCGCCGACGCTCGGCAGCTGGTCCGGGTCGCCGACGAGCACAAGGCAGGCCTCCTGCGGCAGCGCCTCGAGCAGACTGTGCATGAGCAGCACGTCGACCATGGACATCTCGTCCACGATGACGGCGTGGAGCAGGATATTCTCCAGCTCGGCAATGCGGGAGTAGAGCTTGCCCTGCTCATTTTTGGCCTCGTCGTACTCGCTGTTTTCCGACAGGTCACCGAAGCCTCTGGCCTCCTTGATGAGCTCTGCGATCTCGTCGGCACGGGTGGTCTTGCTGTAATCCAGCTCCTTTTTCAGCTCGTCGTACCGCTCCTGACTCATTTTGAATTCTTTTACCATGGAATCCATTCCTTTCTGTTGACAAATACGGCATGGCCGCACGAGATTAGTATAAACACTATAACAAAAATAGTACAGACACTATATCACTCTGCATTATAAGTTCTTTCCCCGCCGGTGTCAAGTCCTACCCACACCGGGATAGCCGCACCCGGCGGAAGGCTTCCCTCTGCCAGCAGCGCCGCCAGCAGCGGCTCCTCCGCTGCCCACGGCTTCATTTTCTCCCACCACGGCTCGGCCCATACATACCGGACCTCCTGATGGCTCTCCCCGATCAGCAGGGAGGGAAGCCCCTCCGCCGCTGCGCCGAAGCATACCGCCAGCTGCGCCACCGGACCGCCCTCTCCCAGTCCGTACCGGTGCCGCAGGGATCGCCGCAGCTCCTCCTGCCCCCGGTCCAGCTGCGGCGACAGATACCTTACCCGCCGGGCCAGCAGATCCGCCGCCTCCGTAACGGCCCCGTCGGGCCGGGAGGCCCGCAGCACCACACTGGCCTGTGACCGGCAGAGTCCCAGCTGCCTGCAGGCGCAGTCCACCAGCTGCCCCAGCATGGCCCGCCGCAGCGCCACCGGGGCCGGGAGCCGAAGGGGAAGCAGCAGCGCCGCCCACTCCGGCGGTGCCGCCGCATACCGCACCCCGGCGTCGGCCATGGACTGCGCCGCCTGCCGCACCCGGCGCTGTACCCGTCGATTCAGCCGCCCACCGCCCTCCAGCAGGCACACCTCCCCGTCTCCCAGCGGACAGCGCCGCAGGGTGAGCCTTTTTCGCTTCTCCTCCCATCGCACATATCCCACCATGCACAGCCCCCCCCTTTTCCACCAGTCTATGGCCCGGCGGCGGGAGAAAGACGGCATAAAAAATTCCCCATCTGCACCAAGCGGTGCAGGTGGGGAAAAGGCCGCTTACCACCAATAGGGGATGTACCCCGGCAGACGGTTCAGCGGATTGATGCGGCTGTAGTTCTCCCAGATCTCGTAGTGGACGTGGGGGCCGGTAGAGATGCCCGTGGAGCCGCACAGGCCGATGACCTCGCCCTGCTCCACGTGCTCGCCCACCTCCACCAGACGCTCACTCATGTGGGCGTACAGGGTGAAGTTGCCGTTTCCGTGGTCGATCTCCACATAGTTGCCGTAGCCGCCCCAGCTGTACTTAGAACCCACTACGGTGCCGGACTTCACGGCATAGATGTAGCTGCCGTAGGAGGCGCCGATGTCCACGCCCATGTGGTTGGTGCTGGCGCCGGGGGTGGGCTGGTCACGCCCACCGTAGCCGGAGGTGATGAGCCGACAGTCCGAGGGCCAGATGTACCCGTCGGAGGAGGGCGTCTCATCGGAGCCGCTGCTGCCGCCACCGCCGCTGCCACTGCCTCCACTGTTATCGCCGCCGTTGTTCCGGTTTTCCTCCTCCCTCCGGGCCTGGATCTGAGCGTCCAGCTCATCGGCGGCTGCCTTCTCCTGAGCGGCCAGATCGTTCAGGCCGTCCGCCGTTTCGTTGTACTTGGCAATGAGCTGGGTGGCTGCCTCCAGCTGGCTGTCCAGCTCCGCCTGACGGCTCTCCAACTGGGAGCGCTGCTCCTCCAGCGCCTGCCGGTCGGCCTGCATCTGCTGGCGCAGCTGCCGCAGGTCGTTGATGACGCTCTGGTCGTGCTCGGCCACCTCGTTGATGAAGTCGATGCGGCCCAAAAGATCGCTGAAGCTGGTGGCCTTGAAGATCACCGACCAGAAGGAGGCGGTACCCCGCTCCTCCTCATCCCGCACCTGACGGCAGAACAGGTCGTACTGAGCTTCTTCTTTCTGCTGGTTGTCCGCCAGCTCCGCCTCCAGCGCATCGATCTGCTGCTGGGCGTTGGAGATCTGGCTGCGGAGGACGTCCGCCTGCTGATCCAGCAGGTTTTTCTGCTCCAGCGCATCGGCCTTGTTGGCCTCGGCCTCCTCGATCTGCTGGTTGATCTCCTCCAGCTTCTTCTGGTGCTCCTCCGACTGCTCCTGCAGGTCTGCGATGGTCTCGGCATAGACGTTCACCGGGCGCAGAGCGCCGCTGGTGAACACGATGCTCACCGCCATGAGAATGGCCAGCAGGCCGCACCATTTTTTCTTACTCATGCTGCACTCCTCCTTATACTCTCAGGAACTTCCGGATGGCGGTCAGGCTGCCGCCCACGCCCACCAGGATCCCTACCAGACCGAACACACCGGCCACCGGCCCCCAAATTTTCCGGAAGGACACCACCCGCAGCAGCTGCAGGGTATCGGACCCGGCAATGCCCTTGGAAATGGCCTCATACAGCAGCCACTGCAGCCCAAAGGCGATGACGGCGCCCATCAGACCGATGAGCAGACCCTCGTAGACGAAGGGCCATCGAATGAAGCCGTCGGTAGCGCCCACCATCTTCATGATGGCAATCTCATCCCGCCGGTCAAAGGTGGTGAGCTTGATGGTGTTGGAGATAATGAATACCGAGATCACCAGCAGCACCGCAATGAGGGCGATGCTGATGAGGCTTGCCACATTCCGCACCGTCAAAAACCCGTTGGAGATGGTCTCGTCCGCCCGGACCTTCACGATGCCGGGGGTGGCCTCCAGATCGGATACCACCTGCTGCATCTGTGCGGCGTCCGTCAGATGGATAACGTACCGATGGCGAAAAATGGAGGGATCCAGGTCGCTGTACAGGTCGTCCTCATCGTACTGCTCCACGTAGCTGTCCCGTGCCTCCTGCCGGGAGACGAAGGTGCAGTCCGCCGCACCGGGGATCTTCTCCAGCGTGGACTGCAGGGCCTTGGCCTCGTTGTCAGAGAGGTTCTCATCCACGAAGGCCAGCACGGCGTTTTCCTTCTGCAGGTCCTTCAGGTTTTCGTTGGCGTTATAGGCCACCAGCGAAAAGGTCCCCATGATCACCAGACACGCCACCGTCACGCCGATGGCGGCGAAGGACATGAATCCGTGGGAGAACATATTGCGGATGCCCTCCCGGAAAAAATATCGAAAATCGTGCTTCATCTGTTATACCTCATACGTTCCCACGCCGTCGCCGTTGACCTGCCCGTGATCGATCATGATGACCCGCTTGTCGAAGTGGTTCACCAGATCCCGCTCGTGGGTCACCACCACCACGGTGGTGCCAAGGGCGTTGATGCGCTCCAGCAGGGTCATGATCTCCAGCGAGCGGTTGGGATCCAGATTGCCGGTGGGCTCGTCGGCCACGATGGTGCTGGGATTGTTCACCAGCGCCCGTGCAATGGCCACACGCTGCTGCTCACCGCCGGACAGCTCGTCGGGGTACCGGTCCTCCATACCCTTCAGACCCACCAGCTCCAGCACATAGGGGATGCGGGTGCGGATGTCACGGGGCGTGGCCCCCACCGCCCGCATGGCAAGGCTCAGGTTGTCGAACACCGTCTTTTTGGGGATCAGGCGGAAGTCCTGAAAGATCACGCCGATGGTGCGGCGCATATAGGGGATCTGCCGGTCGGAGATGCGGCTCATGGAGAAGCCGTTGACCATGACCCGCCCCGCCGTGGGGATGACCTCGCCGGTCAGGAGCTTGATGATGGTGGACTTGCCGGAGCCGGAGGGTCCCACCAGAAACACAAATTCCCCGTCCTCAATGGTAAAGGAGATGCCCTGAAGGGCCTTCGTCCCGTTTTCGTATGTTTTTTCAACGTCCTTCAATCGAATCATATCATATCCCTCGTTGCCGGAGACCCGGCCCGCTGCATTTGAAACGACGAACCCTGTCGGGCTGCGCCGTATTATGTCACCATAGGGTATTATATAAAAAAAGTTACAAAATGGCAACAGGAATAATATGAAAATTTTATGAACAGATGGGGAGGCCCTCCGGCAAAGATCCCGGTAGACAGCCGCCGGGATTTACCGGGATTTATATTACAATAGCCCCGTAAAAAGCAGCCCCATAAAAACCGGCGTCCACTCAGGAATCCTTTCTGACAGAAACGGAGGGATCTCTGCGGCCGATCCACTGCTCATGGTCGAAATTTTTGGCAACATCAACGAGGGGATCTACCTCCTCAACCGCAAGGGAGACTACATCTACTGCAACAACGCCTTTTTGAAGATGGTGGGCGCCACACGGGAGGAGGCGTTGCGCCTTCCAACTGATCCCGGAGGGACAGGTGTCGGTGAGCGTGGCCGTCACGGCCTTTGCCGAGAAGAAAAAGGTCTCCGTTATGTTGTCCTGTATCCCATGGCTGGAATATGGTGGCGTACCCCCGCCGCCACGCAGAAAGCCCCATTCCCGGCGCAGCGCCGGGAATGGGGCTTTTGCTCTGATATGTGCTTTATTGGGCGCCGCCCTCGCCCAAGATGCGGGCGGCGCTCTCCTGAGCGAACTGCTTGCTGTACAGGTCGTGGTAATAGCCTTTGCGCCGCAGCAGCTCCTCATGCTTGCCCTGCTCCACGATGTGGCCGTCCTTCACCACAAGGATCACGTCCGCCTTGCGGATGGTGGAGAGACGATGGGCTACCAGAAAGGAGGTGCGGTTCGTCAGCAGATGGTCAATGGCGTTCTGGATCAGCTGCTCCGTCTGGGTGTCGATGGAGGAGGTGGCCTCATCCAGCACGAAGATGCGGGGGTCGGCCAGCACGGCACGGGCAAAGGAGATCAGCTGCTTCTCGCCGGTGGAGAGACGGTCGCCGCCCTCACCCACATCGCTGTCCCAGCCATTTTCCAGCTTTGACACCACCGTATCCGCCGACACGGCCCGTGCGGCGGCCTCCACCTCCTCGTCGGTGGCGTCCAGCTTGCCGTAGCGGATGTTCTCCCGGACGCTGCCGGAGAACAGGTGGGGATTCTGCAGCACATAGCCGATGTTGGAGTGGAGCCACAGCTGGCTGCGCTGGCGGTAGTCCACGCCGTCAATGAGGATCTGCCCCTCCGTAGGCTCGAAGAACCGGCAGGCCAGATTGATGAGGGTGCTCTTGCCGGCTCCCGTCTCGCCCACGATGGCCACCGTGGTCCCCTGGGGGATGTGGAGGGAGAAATGCTCCAGCACGTTCTCGCCGCCGTCTGGATAGCGGAAGGTCACATCCCGGAACTCGATCTCGCCCCGCAGCGGCTCCCAGTTCTCCCGCTTGGGGTGGAAGGCGTCGCCGTACTTCTCGATGACCTCCGGGGCGTCCTGAATTTGCGGCTGTTCGTCCATCAGATCCGTCACCCGCTCAATGGAGGCCTGCAACGAGATGAATTCCGCCAGATTGGCGGCGGTCATCTGGATGGGGTCGAAGATGCTGACGGCGTAGGCGGTAAAGGCCGACAGAGTGGCCAGCTCCAGCGCCTGATCCAGTACCATGTAGCCGCCCCGCAGCAGCACGATGGACACCGCCATGGTGCCGAAGAACAGCACCAGCGGGATAAACACCGCATTGAGCCGGGCTGCCCGGATGCCGGAGTCGTGCATCTGCCGGGTGAGACTGCGGAAGGCGTCGGCGGTCTGCTCCTCCGTCACCAGCGTCTTGGTGGTGCGGGCGCCGGTGATGCCCTCGTTGAAGGCTCCGGTGATGCGGGAGTTCAGCTTACGCACCTTCCGGTTCCAGTGGAGGATGCGGTTCTGGAAGTACCCCGTCAGAATGGCCATCACCGGAACGATGGCAATGACCGCCAGCGCCAGCTTCCAGTTCAGGGCCAGCATGGCCGCAAAGGTCCCCAGCACATAGAACACCGCCCACAGGATATCCGTGAAGTTCCATGCCAGCATACTGGAGATGCGGTTGGTGTCGCTCATGACACGGGTCAGCAGATACCCCACCGGGGTCACGTTATAAAAGGAGAAGGACAGGGTCTGCAAATGGTGGAACAGAGTCCCACGCATATCCTTGCCCAGATTCATCTCGATGTGCATGGAGTTCCGGGCGAAGATCACCACCGACAGGGTCTGCACCAGAATGACCGCCAGATACGCCAGTGCATAGGGCAGCAGCCCCGTCAGGGTGTTCTTTTCGATAAAATTCTGGATGGCGTACTTCTGGAACAGGGGCAGCACCACGTCCACCAGAGCGCAGATGCCGTTGAACACCAGCATGGACACGAAGGCGCCCCGATAGGGCCGCAGGAACGGCCCCAGCCGCTTCCAGATCTTCCAGTCGAAGGATTGGGTATATTCCTTTTCGTCAATGGCTGCCATGTTCGCCCACCCCTTCCTCCAGCAGCGCCCGGTCGGCACTCTGCATCTGAATGTTGTAGATATCCCGGTAGATGCCGGGCTTTACCACCAGCTGGGCATGGGTCCCCAGCTCCGCCACCCGGCCGCCGTCCAGCACCAGAATGCGGTCGGCCTGCATGAGGGTGGTGACCCGATGGGAGATCAGCAGCACCGTGGCATTGCCGGTGGACCGGCGCAGGGCGGTGCGGATCTTCTCGTCCGTCTCGGCATCCACGGCGGACAGGGAGTCGTCGAAGATCATCACCGGGGCCTGCTGCATCAGCATCCGGGCGATGGCCACCCGCTGCTTCTGTCCGCCGGAGAGAGTCACGCCCCGCTCACCCACGATGGTGTCATACCCCTCCGGGAAGGAGGTCACCGCATCATCCACGCAGGCGATGGCCGCCGCATGGCGCATGGCATCCTCCGGCGCATCGGGGCGCACAGCCCGGATGTTCTCTCCAATGGTCTGGGAGAACAGGAAGGGCTCCTGCAAAACAAGGCCGATGTGCCGCCGCAGGTCGCTGCGCCGGATATGCCGCAGGTCCACGCCGCCGATGGTGATGCGGCCGGAGCCCTCCGGCACGTCGTACAGCCGGTCCAGCAGATGCACCAGCGTGCTCTTGCCGGAGCCGGTGCCGCCCAGCACGGCGAAGGTCTCTCCCTCCCGGATGGTGAAGGACACGTCCTTCAGGACCGGCTGCCCCTCGTAGCCGAAGGTCACATGGTCAAATACAATGTCCCCGCCGGGGAAGGGAACGTCATCGGGCTGATCCTGCTCCTCCGGGGAGCGGAGGATATAGCCCACACGGTCCATGGATACCCCGGCCTTGCTCATATCCGACAGCACCCGGCCCAGAGAACGCACGGGCCACGCCAGGGACTCGTTGTAGCTGACGAAGGCCACGAAGGCACCCAGAGTCATGGCCCCGGCCACGCTCTCGTGGATGCCCGCCAGAATGATGACCATCACCTGCAAGCACGTCAGCAGCGTCCCCGACGCCCAGTACACCGACAGGAGCTTTCCCAGATGGATCCACAGTCCGGCGTACCGCTCGCTCTTGGCCTGAAATTTGTCCTCCTCATACTTCTCCCGTCCGAAGGCCCGCACCACCCGCACGGCGGTGAGGTTCTCCTGAGCGCAGGTGGTCACCTCGCCCTCGGCCTCGTCGGCAGTCTTGAACCGGGAGGAGATCTTCCGGTAGAACACCCCCGACGACAGGCCCACAATGGGGATGAAGGCCAGAGCGATCAGGGACAGCTTCACGTTCATGCGGAACATGATCCACAGATACAGGATGATGAGGAACACCGTTCGCACCACCTCCACCAGCTGGTTGCACACGAAGGTGCGGATCACGTCCACATCGGAGGTGCAGCGCTGGATGATGTCGCCGGTGGGGTGCTGCTTGTGCCACGCAAAGGGCAGATACTGGATGTGCCGGTACAGGTCATCCCGCAGCCCCTTGACGTAGGCCTCGGACCCACGGGACAGCTGGGCCCGCTGCCCGAAGCTGCACAGGCCCCGCAGCAGCGCCGTCACCATGACGGCCCCCGCCGCCCACCACAGCGCCGTGACAGGCTCCTGCCGCAGCGTCTCCAGCGGCAGCACCCGCAGCAGCAGCGCCGGCAGCTTGGCCTCCTCGGATCCCAGAATGGAGTCCACCGTGATACGGATGATCTGGGGCGTCAGGGCGTTGAGCGCCATGGACAGGCACGCACACAGCAGCGCCGCCGCAAAATGCCCCCAGCAGGGGCGCAGATAGTGCCAGATGAGCCCGGCCTTCTCCCGCCCCGACAGCTTGAATGTCGATTGCTTCTCTTCCATAAGCCTCCTTCTCTCTCCCAGCGGCCCGCAGACCGCCTGTCCAAACGCCGCCGGCGTCCGGCATCCTACAAAAAATGCGTCCCCGGACGGGGACGCATACAGGGTACGGTCACATCGACCCCCTTATCGGGCCGATCCGGCGGCGTACACAATGATCCCCTTACTGGTCAGCTTGCTCTTCGTCATGGTGTACGCCTCCTTTCGTTTATAGTGAGTACAGTATAACGCCGTATGAGTATCCTGTCAAGAAAAGTTTTCCGCCCCGGCGGTGGAGGGCCGTCCCACCCTCTTGCATTTTTGGAAAAATGGGGTATGATATAAGAGAAAGATTGTCCTCTGCCATGGCGGAGGAGAAAAGAAGGGTTGTTTTATGACAAAAATCGACATTGTATCGGGTTTTCTGGGCGCCGGTAAGACCACGCTCATCAAGAAGGTGCTCAGCGAGGCCTATCAGGGCGAGAAGCTGGTGCTCATTGAAAACGAGTTTGGCGAGATCAGCATCGACGGCGGTTTCCTGAAGGATTCCGGCGTGCAGATCAGCGAGATGTCCTCCGGCTGCATCTGCTGCTCTCTGGTGGGCGACTTTAACAAGGCTCTGCGCCAGGTCCATGAGCAGTTCGCTCCGGACCGCATCCTCATCGAGCCCTCCGGCGTAGGCAAGCTCTCCGACGTTATCGTGGCGGTGGAGAACACCGTTCGGGACGAGCCGGACATGAAGCTGAACTCCTTCGTCACCGTGGCCGACGCCACCAAGGTGAAGGTGTATATGAAGAACTTCGGTGAGTTCTACAACAATCAGATCGAGTCTGCCGGCACCATCATCCTCTCCCGGACACAGAAACTGTCTCAGGAGAAGCTGGAGGCCGCCGTGGCTCTGCTGCGAGAGAAGAATCCCACCGCCGCCATCCTCACTACCCCGTGGGACCAGCTGGACGGCAAGACTCTGCTGTCCGCTGTGGAAAAGGTCTCTCTGGCCGATGAGCTGCTGGCCAGGATGCAGGCCGAGCACGAGGCGGAGGAGGCGGAGCACCACCATCACCACCACGACCATGATGAGCATGAGCATCATCATGACCACGACGAGGACGAGGGCCACTGCTGCTGCGGCCATCACCACGACGATGATGACGATGACGACGAACATGAGCATCACCATCACGAGGGCTGCTGCCACCATGACCACGAGGAACATGACCACCATCATGACCACGACGAGCATGAGCATCACCATCACCACGACGGCGAGTGCGACGACCCGGAGTGCTCCTGCCACCACCATCACCACCACGCCGACGAGGTGTTCACCAGCTGGGGCGCCGAGACGGTCCACTCCTACACGGAGGAGGACATCCGCCGCATCCTGACGGCGCTGGATACCGGCGATTACGGCGCCATCCTCCGGGCCAAGGGCATCGTTCCCAGCGGCGGCAAGTGGCTGCACTTCGACTATGTCCCCGAGGAGCAGGACGTCCGCTATGGCAGCGCCGACTACACCGGCCGCCTGTGCGTCATCGGCGCCCAGCTGAAGGAGGACAAGCTCAAAGAGCTGTTCAGCCTGTAACACCTGTAAGGAGCGAGGAACTATGGATATTCCTGTCTATCTCATCGCCGGCTTTCTGGATTCCGGCAAAACCGGCTTCATCAACGGTATCCTCCGGGACGGCTTTGCCGAGGAGGATCGTACCCTGCTGATCTGCTGCGAGGAGGGGGAGCTGGAGTACGACCCCCGTGTGCTGGGCAATGTGTTCACCTACACGGTGGACGAGCAGAGTCAGCTGACTCCGGAGCTGTTCAAGAAGCTGGAGAAGCAGTACCGGCCCAAGCAGGTCATCATCGAGTATAACGGTATGTGGATGATCGAGCCTCTGTACCGGGATGGCCTGCCTGCCAACTGGATCCTCTACCAGATCATGTGTCTGGTGGACGCCAGAAGCTTCGAGATGTATGTGAAGAATATGGGCCAGCTGATGATGGAGAAGATCAGCAACGCCGATATGCTGATCTTCAACCACTGCAACGAGGAGTTGCGGGCCCAGCTCCGCAGCCGCAACCTGCGGATGGTGAACCGCCGGGCCGATATCTATCTGGAAAACGAGGACGGCACCAGCGAGGAGTACGTCACTCCGGAGATGTCCCCCTTCGATCTCTCCGACGGCCATCTGGATGTGCCGGACGACGACTACGGTGTCTGGTATGTGGATATGATGGACAACCCTGACCGCTACGACGGCGTCACCGTGCGGTATAAGGCCGTCATGTGCCACTCCAAGAAGTTCAAGGGTGTCCACTGCCCCGGCCGCTTCGCCATGGTCTGCTGCGAGAACGATATGCAGTTTTTGGCTTTGGTGGCCAAGGGCGAGGGACTAGAGAGGTTCAAGGATCGCCAGTGGGTGGAGATCACCGCCACGGTGAAGAAGGAACCTAACGACGCTTATCAGGGCGAGGGTCCGGTGCTGTATGTCACCGCCATCGCCCCCTGCGAAAAGCCCAAGGAAGAGGTCGTCTCCTTCTGACGATCCTCCGGCCTGGTTGTGTGTAAACCATGTGAAAGAGAGAAAAGGAGAGCTGCCCCATGACCCAAAAAGAAAAGACCTTTCTGGACCAGACCGCCCAGCGTCTGCACCTGATGGTGGACGGCGAGAGCAGCATCCTCTTCGGCAGCGTCGGCGGCTACCAGACCATGCTTTGGCGCCGTCTATAACGAGCTGAAGGAGTACTACGAGCTGAGCCTGTTGGACTGCTTCCGCATGATCCCGGAGATGCTGCGTCAGGAGATCATCGATTCCTCCACCTACATCGGGGAGCTGGTGAAGCTGTATGCCTTCACGCTGCTGGGCGCTATCCCCACGGCCATCAGCTCCATGAGAAGCCGGAAGCTGAAGAAGGTCACTTACCGTCTGCGCTCCCAGCGCACCAACGCCGCCCCGGAGCTGTAATAAACCAAAAAACGGAGGCCGCAGGCATTGTCTGCGGCCTCCGTTTATTTGTTTCGCCTTGGCTTACGCCTGATAGAACAGCTCCACCAGATCGGCGGTGATATCCTCCGTCCAGCTGCACATGGTCACGCAGCACATATAGCCCTCCTGCTTGATGCACACCAGCGTTTCATACATGGGGACGCCGTCCATCTCGCCGGAGATAACAGCGCCCTCCCGAACCAGACCGGCGAACTGCACCGGAGTCTGCTCCACCTTCACGTTGGATAGCCCCATGGAGGTCAGAGCATCTTCCAGCTTGGGTACGGCGATCTCCAGATAACCAGCCTCGTCCAGCAGCTTGCCGTACAGAGCGCCCAGATCCTCATACACCACGTTTATGGTCACAAGGCCCTCCATGGCGCTGGCGAACATATCATAGGTGCTCTTGCCATCCTCCATGGCCTTCTGCATCTCCTCGCTGCTCTCGGCCACCACGCCGGACAGCTCTGCCAGCTGCTCGTCGCTGTAGTAGGTCCAGTCATCGCTCAGCTCGCAGCCGATGCCCACGAAGGTGTTGGTGTAAATGCCGTTTTCAATCGTGCCACGCTGGAAGCCGGATTGGCTGTCGCCGCCGTCTCCGTCCTTCTTACCGCAGGCGGCCATGCTCAGCACCAGTACCAGCGCCAGCAGCAGACCTACGGCCCGTTTCATCTGCTTCATCGCTTCTCTTTCCTCCGAATCATGTATTTGGGGGTCGCTATGCCATGTGGTATACATCCATCCTACCATATTTCGACACAGCCTGCAAGAGAAAAGCGCATCAGGGGCGGGCACATTTGCGCCCGCCCCTGATGCGTCTGCCCCGCAGACTTCCGCTACAAGTCCTCCAGATCGTCCTTTCCCAGACGCATGGTGCGCCAGCGCTCCGGCAGCTCCGGCCCGATGAGAGGAAACAGATTCTCCGTGTGGGAGGTGGGCTGGATGTTGTAGGTGCCGTACTGGTTTACCAGATCGAAGGTGCTCTCCGGCACGCCGGGGAAGTCGTGGATATCCGGAGCCGGGTCGTGAAAGGTTTTTTTCCTTCGCATGGCATGGACCTCCTGTTTTTAATTGCCGCCGGTCATGACGGCAGGGATAGTATGCCCCATTTTAGGCACCTTGGGAGGGTTGTCAGCCGGAGAAAAATCTGCTATAATCGATTTTCCGAGAGAGTATGTGCAGAAGAGACGGAGGTATGTATGGCAAATTTTACCAAGCAGGCCATTGAAACGGCGTTTTTGCAGCTGCTCAACGAAAAGCCCCTGAACAAGATCAGTGTCCGGGATATTGTGGAAAAATGCGGCATCAACCGAAACTCCTTTTACTACCATTTTCAGGATATCCCCTCCCTCATCGCTGAGATCATCACCGCCTCCACCGACCGGCTCATCGAGGAGTATCCCACCATCTCCACACTGGACGAGTGCTGCGAGATGGCCTTCCGCTATGCGCTGCGCAACCGCAGCGCCGTGATGCATATCTACCACTCCGTGAACCGTGACCTCTTCGAGAAGAGCACCATGCGTCTGTGCGAGTACGCCGTCACCACCTACATTGATACCGCCTTCCCCCAGCACCAACTGCCGGAGGCAGACCGGAAGGCGGTGATCCGCTTCATCAAGTGCCAGATCTTCGGAATGTGCATCGACTGGATCAGCGACGGGATGCAGGACGAGGCGCTGGAGGAGCTGCGGCGTATCAGCCGCCTGTGCCACGGCCTGCCGGAGCTCATCATCGAGCGCAGCCGGGACGACCATTGAAAATTTAGGCAAATACCCACTGACTGCCTAAAAACTGGGCAATTTGTATCCGGGTGTCTGACTTTCAGACACCCGGTGTTATTTTATCCATTTTCTCCCGGCCCCGAAAGCGGTAAACTCAGACCATCAAAAGTGAGGGAGATGCGTATCATGCGTTCTGTGACCCCTATGCGAGCGGCCAAAACAGGATACATCATCATGTCGGTGCTGCTGTGCGTGCTGGGCGTGGTGCTGTTTGTGTGGCCCGGCGTGTCGGTGGCCGTCATCGGAGAGCTGCTGGGCATCGGGATGATCGTGTTTGGTGCCGTGAAGGTGGCGGGGTATCTGTCCCGTGACCTGTTCCGGCTGGCCTTCCAGTACGATCTGGCCTTCGGCGTGCTGCTGATCGCCTTGGGCATCGTAACACTGACCCATCCCGGCGAGACCATCGGCTTTCTGTGCGTGGTGTACGGCATTCTGGTGCTGTCGGACGGGCTGTTCAAGGTGCAGATCGCCGTGGACGCCAAGCGCTTCGGCATCGACCGCTGGTGGGCCATCCTGCTGGCGGCGGCGTGTGCCGGTGTGCTGGGCGTGCTGCTGGTGCTGCGGCCCGGCGAGGGGGCGCAGGCGCTGACCATGCTCCTGGGTGCGTCGCTGTTTCTGGACGGCGTGATGAATCTGCTGGTGGCTCTGCTGACAGTGAAGATCATCCGCCACCAGCGGCCGGACGTCATCGAGACAGATGAATTTGAGATCAAGTGAGAAAGGACCGAGATGCAATGGGATTGTCTAAAGCGGTGGTAAAAAACCGTGTTCTGATCCTGATGATCGCATTGATCCTGCTGGTGCCGGCGGTGTTTGGGATGCTGGGTACCCGGATCAACTACGATATGCTGGATTATCTGCCCAGCGACATGGATACCGTCATCGGGCAGGAGACGTTGAAGGAGGACTTCGGCAAGGGAGCCTTCTCCTTCATCGTGGTGCAGGGTATGCCGGTGCAGGAGGTGGCCCAGCTGAAGGAGAAGATCCAGCAGGTGGACCACGTGGAGAGCGTGCTGTGGTACGATTCCGTGGCGGACCTCTCCATCCCCATGGAGCTGCTGCCGGATAAGCTGTATAACGAGTTCAATACCGATGATGCCACGATGCTGGCGGTGTTCTTCGACTCCGCCACCTCGGAGGACGTGACCATGGACGCCATCCGTGAGATCCGATCCATCGCCGGCAAGCAGTGCTTCGTGTCGGGTATGTCGGCGCTGGTGACGGACCTGAAGGACCTGTGCGAGCAGGAGGAGCCTATCTATGTGGCGCTGGCCGTGGCCTGTGCCTGCGCCGCCATGATGCTGCTGCTGGACGGCTGGCTGGTTCCGTTCGTGTTTCTGGCCAGCATTGGCATGGCCATTGTGTATAACCTTGGCAGCAACTTCTTCCTGGGAGAGATCTCCTACATCACCAAGGCCCTGTCTGCGGTGCTGCAGCTGGCCGTGACCATGGACTACTCCATCTTCCTGTGGCACAGCTACAACGAGCAGCTGACCCTGCAGAGCGACCACAAGGAGGCCATGGCGGTGGCCATCCACAACACCTTTACCTCCGTCATCGGCAGCTCTGCCACCACCATCGCCGGCTTCATCGCCCTGTGCTTCATGTCCTTCACGCTGGGCCGTGACCTGGGTATCGTCATGGCTAAGGGCGTGCTGCTGGGCGTGCTGGGCTGCGTGACCATCCTGCCGTCCCTGATCCTGGTGCTTGATAAGCCTCTGCAGCGGACACGGCATAAGTCCCTGATCCCCGATATGGGAGGCTTTGCCAAGGGCATGTGCAAGATTTTCCCCGTGTTTCTGGTGATCTTCGCCCTGCTCATCGCCCCGGCCTACATCAGCTATGATAAGACCAACGACGAGGTATACTACGACATGGGCCAGTGCCTGCCGGAGGACATGGAGTACGTCATCGCCAACAAGAAGCTCTCCGAGGAGTTTGACATCGCCTCCACCCATATGCTGCTGGTGAACGCCGATCTGCCGGACAGCGACGTCCGGGCCATGATCGACGAGATGGAGCAGGTGCCGGGCGTGAAGTATGTGTTGGGCATGGAGAGCGTGGTAGGTCCCATGATCCCCATGGAGGTGCTGCCGGATTCCGTGCGCTCCATGCTGGAGAGCGACCAGTGGGAGCTGTTGCTCATCAACTCCGAGTATAAGGTGGCCTCCGATGATGTCGATCAGCAGATCGATCAGCTGAACGCCATCCTGAAGAAGTATGACGAGGGCGGAATGCTCATCGGTGAGGCCCCCTGCATGAAGGATATGATCGAGACGACGGACCACGACTTCAAGGTAGTCAACGCCATCTCCATCGCCGCCATCTTCCTCATCATCACGCTGGTGGAGGGAAGCTTCTCCCTGCCCTTCATCCTGATCGCCGTCATCGAGCTGGCTATCTTCATCAATCTGGGCCTGCCCCATGTGCTGGGCCAGTCGCTGCCTTTCATCGCCCCCATCTGTATCAGTACCATCCAGCTGGGCGCTACGGTGGACTACGCCATCCTGATGACCACCCGCTACAAGGCGGAGCGGCTCAATGGCGAGGATAAGAAGAAGGCCGTCATGACCGCCCTGCGGACCTCGGCTCCCTCCATCATCGTCAGCGGCATGGGCCTGTTCGCCGCCACCTTCGGCGTGGCGCTGTATTCCAACATCGATATCGTGGGCTCCATGTGTATGCTGATGGCCCGTGGCGCTATCATCAGCGTGCTGCTGGTGCTGCTGGTGCTGCCGGCTCTGCTGATCCTGTGCGACGGCATCGTGTGCCGCACCACCCGTGGTATGACCCATCTCATTGGTAAACAGGAGGTTGTAAAATGAAAAAGAATAAATTTCTGGCTGTGATCTTAGCCATGGCGGTGGCCGTAGGCGCCGCCGGCGTCACCACCTACGCCGTGGGCAAGGACGCCAATGATACCGAGGCCCCGTCCACCGTGGTGACGGCCGCCTCCGCCTCCGACACGGAGGCCGTCAAGGATGAGACGGTATACGTCATGACCGCTGCCGACGGCAGCACCCAGAAGATCCTGGTCAGCGACTGGATCAAGAACGCCCTGCCCGCCGAGGCCCGGAAGGCCATCGAGAGCCTGAACGACGCCCAGCAGGTGAAGGACGACTGCTGGACCGGCACCATCCAGAAGGAGCTGCCGGTGAGCATGAGCATCCACTACACCCTGGACGGCAAGACCGTCACCCCCAGCGAGCTGGCGGGCAAGAGCGGCAAGGTGACCATCCGCTTCGAGTATGAAAACAACCAGTATGAGGTGCGTACCGTCAACGGCGTCAGCCAGAAGGTGTATGTCCCCTTCGTGGCCCTCACCGGCGCCCTGCTGGATACCTCCCACTTCTCCAATGTCACCGTCTCCAACGGTAAGCTCATCAACGACGGCGACCGCATCGCCGTCATGGGCATGGCCTTCCCCGGCCTGCAGGAGGATCTGGGCATCAGCAAGGAGCAGCTGGACCTGCCCGACTATGTGGAGATCAGCGCCGACGTAACGGACTTCACGCTGGAGACCACCCTCACCGTCGTCTCCAACAGCCTCCTCAATGAGGTGGATACCGACGACCTTACCTCCGGCGATCTGGAGAGCCTGTCCGATTCCCTGAGCAAGCTCACGGATGCCATGGATCAGCTGATGGACGGTTCCTCCCAGCTGTATGACGGACTCTGCACGCTGCTGGACAGCTGCGGACAGCTGTCTGACGGCGTGGATCAGCTGACGGACGGTCTGGATCAGCTCAGCTCCAACAGCAGCGCCCTGAACGCCGGGGCCAAGCAGGTCTTTACCTCCCTGCTGACTATGGCCGATGAGCAGCTGCAGCCCCAGCTGGCGCAGGAGGGCATCACCATCCCCTCCCTGACCATTGACAACTACACCACCGTGCTGGGCGGCGTGCTGGCCCAGCTGGACGAGGCCGGTACGCTGGCCGAGCAGGCCGCCCGTGAGCAGGTGACTGCCGCCGTGGAGGCCGCACGGGACCAGATCCGTGCCGCTGTGACCGAGGCCGTGCAGCAGCAGGTAACGGCGCAGGTGACGGAGCAGGTGCGCCAGCAGGTGCTGGGGCAGGTGCTCAACGCCATGGGCTACACCATGGAGCAGTATCAGCAGAGTCCTGAGCTGAAGGCGCAAGTGGATGCCGCCGTGGAGCTGCAGATGCAGACTCCCGCCATGCAGCAGACCATCTCCGAGAATGTGACGGCCCTTATGGGGACGGAGGAGATCCGGCAGAAGATCGACGCCGCCACGGAGCAGCAGGTGCAGCTGAAGATCGAGGAGACCATGGCCTCCGACGAGGTGCAGCAGAAGATCATGGCCGCTACGGAGCAAGCCTCCGCCGGTGCCGTGCAGATCCGCAGCCTGAAGCAGCAACTGGACCAGTACAACGTGTTCTACATGGGCCTGAATAGCTACACCGCCGGTGTGGATCAGGCTGCCGCCGGTGCTCGGCAGCTCCAGAGCAATATGCCCGCCCTGCTGGATGGCGTGAAGCAGCTGCGGGACGGCGCCATGCAGCTCTCCGACGGACTGAAGCAGTTCAACGAGGAGGGCGTGGAGAAGCTGGTCAGCGTGCTGGGCGACGACGTGGAGGGGCTGGCGGAGCGTCTGACCGCCACGGTGGAGGTCTCCCGCAACTACCGCAGCTTCTCCGGGCTGACGGACGGCATGGACGGCGCTGTGCGCTTCATCTACCGCACCGAGGCCGTGGAAAAGGCCGAGTGATTCCGTTTCCCTACAGAGTAAGAAGGCGGCAGCCCATAGGGCTGCCGCCTTTGGTGT
>OLSP01000930.1_pt1 | contig 28697 bp, 18 predicted proteins | sample 1672941 | NCBI WGS metagenome assembly OLSP01 (sample SAMEA3136739, study PRJEB25190) | human gut metagenome | reverse complement strand
GAAGAATACTTGCGTGAATATGCACAGTATCGTAAAATAAAACCAGAGGAACTGCTTGAGACCCTGGACCGGATCCATGAGAGTGCAAAAGGCATGAAAACCCTGGCGAAGTGGCAGGCTTACATAGAAGAATATACGAAGCGCCTGAATGAACAGGCAAGGAAACAGCAGGATAAAAAAGAAGGAGTGACTATATCTACACTCCATGCGGTAAAAGGTCTGGAATATGATATTGTGTATATTCTGAATGTTAATGAAGGAAGCATTCCATATCGCAAGGCGGTTTTGGCAGAAGCAGTGGAAGAAGAACGAAGATTGTTTTATGTAGGGATGACCAGGGCGAAAAAGAAGCTGGTGCTTGCCTATGTGAAACGCCAGTATGAGAAGGAACGGGAGCCTTCCCGGTTTCTTGAGGAGACAGGCCTATGAATAAAGGAATTATTTACTGTACAAAAATACGGGAAGAATATGAAGGCGCACATATGGAGCATATGATCGCAGAGAAACTTCTGGAAATCGCACTGAAAAAAGAATATGGAATCAATCTGTACAATGAACCCAGAGCAGAGGGAGAACATGGAAAACCATTCCTTTCCTATCGTCCGTCCCTGCATTATAATATCAGTCATTCCGGAAAATATGTGGTATGTATTCTGGCTGATCAGGAGGTTGGAATTGATGTGCAGATTCATTGCAGAGCCAATTATGAAAGAATGCTCAGACGTATGGTACCCCGGGAACAGTATCTCGAAATTCTTTCAGATATAAATGTGGAAAAGAAATTTTTTGAACAGTGGGTACTGAGGGAAGCTTATATCAAATGGACCGGTGAGGGGCTTTCCAGAGACATGAGGACTATATCCATGGATGAAGGCAGTCATATGCTGCTTGATATGGAAGACGGTTACAGTGGAGCAGTATGGGCAATGAATCCCATGGAAATCAACTGGAAATATGAAGACATCATACTTGGGTAAGACATGAACAGACAAACGAAGAAAGAAATCCGGAGACTGGCAGTGAAGATTCTTGTAGCAGTACTGGCACTTGGACTGGCTTTCTGGGGATATGCTTTCGTATACAGGGGTAAGACGGAACCTCCTGCAAAATATCCGGTAACCAACCAGGATGCTGCAGTGTATTCATTACGTGGACAGATACAGATGCTGTCGCAGCAGGAGGAGTTAAATACCTTTGCCTTTGAGGGCAGAAAAAAAGAAAAAGAGTACGGAACTTATATTATTCCCGGACTGAGATATACAAGAACATTCCTGAATGCAGAGGGTACAAAACAGGCGGTATGTACTTCCATGACTCCTCAGGGACTTGCAGTGACCGATGAGTATGTACTTGTAAGTGCCTATTGCCATACGGAAAAACATAACTCTGTTATTTATGTGATCAACAAAGAAACTCACAGATTTATCAAAGAGGTAGTCCTGCCAGGTCTGCCTCATGTAGGCGGACTTGCCTATGATCAGGAACATGATATGCTGTGGTATTCTTCAAATACCAATGGAATCGCGCAGGCGATCAGCATTAAGATGGATGTGCTGCGTGACTATAATTATGCGGATAACCATATGCCTGTGCAGGTAAATCAGACATGTAGTCTTTATGGAATCGTGAGAGATTCTTTTATGACTTTCTATAAGGGGTGCCTGTATGTAGGATGTTTTAACAAATATACAGAGAGCACCATCGCGAGATATGCGGTGGATTCAAAAGGTGATCTGGTGAATACTTTTAATGAGGAACTTGGCATGATGTTTGAAATGGCGGTTCCGTTGGATTATTCTACAATATCAGAACAGGCACAGGGAATGGCTTTTTATAACGATAAGCTGTTGTTGTCTCATTCTTTTGGTATTCTGCCATCCAGGATTGTTTTTTATGAACAGTCGGATAAACGTCTGTATGTCAATGAAAATTCTGCAAGATCATACAGAATGCCTGAGATGATCGAGCAGATTGTTGTAGAGGGGGATGAACTTTACGTACTCTTTGAATCAGGAGCTTATGCGTACAGGGGGTATGCAGGAAATGTGGTAGACCGGGTTCTGAAGCTGAATCTGATAAAAATGGAAGAGTCTTATCAGGAAGAGTACTAAAATCGGTTTGTCCACATATATTAAGTGTAAAGAGGTGAGACATATAGAAGCGCAGCAGATTGAAAACCTGTTTGCCGGAAATATCCGGAATCTTTTAATGGATGCGAAGCTGGATTATGATAAATTATATGAGATACGCCTTCGTGTAGGGCGTCCGTTGTTTTTAACTTATGACGGAGGAGAGTGTTTTCTGCGAAAACCGGGTCAGGAACAGTATCTGGTGACAACGGAAGATCTGAAAGAAACACTGGAATATGTCACAGGATATTCCCTGTATGCTTATGAGGATGAGATCAGACAGGGATTTATCAGTGTTCAGGGTGGTCACAGAGTAGGTGTGACCGGAAAGGTAGTGCTGGATCGGGGCAGGATCATGGGAATGAAATATATTTCCTGCATCAATGTCCGTCTGGCACATGAGATTCAGGGATGTGCGGATAAGGTGATGCCTTATATCCGTACAGAGAAATGGGTTGCAAATACATTGATCATTTCACCGCCAAGGTGTGGAAAGACTACGCTGCTCAGAGATATTATCAGGCAGCTCAGTAATGGATGGGCCAATACCCAGGGTCTGACAATAGGTGTGGTGGACGAGAGAAGTGAGCTGGCAGGCTGTTATCAGGGAATTCCTCAGAATGATCTGGGAATGCGTACAGATGTGCTGGACTGCTGTCCGAAATCAGAAGGTATGCAGATGCTGGTCCGTTCCATGTCACCGGATGTGGTTGCAGTGGATGAGTTAGGCTGTGAAGAGGATTTCAAGGCAGTTGACTCAGTGATCCACTGCGGATGTAAGCTGATCGCAACTGCACATGGAAGCTGTCTGGAGGATGTTCTGGATCAGCCATTTTTTTATGCCCAACGAGCCAAGCGCCCTATGGGGAGGCGGTAGGCGACCACCTGCGGGGTACCTATGAGCGCTGTCTCAAGCGTGGCTGTCCCCGAGGTGACCAACGCAGCCGAGGCTCCAGCCAAGAGCGGGAGCGTCTCATCGGTGACAAGCTCTATGCGTTCGCTGAGATAGGGTATGTAGTGCGCTCGGTCGATGCTTGGCGCTCCTGCGATGACTGCTCGCCATGGGGCGGGGAGGAGGTCGACCGCTCGGCACATAATCGGTAGGTTACGGGCTATCTCCGCCGCACGGCTCCCTGGGAGGAGCGCTATATAGGGTCGTGCGGTGTCGCATAGCTTAGCATTACTATCCAGCAGCTTGTCCACGCTCTGTAAGCTCGGATTGCCCACGTAGCGAGCCGTGACGCCACGCTGCGAGAGGTAGTCCGCCTCAAAGGGAAGGATCGTCAAGCAGAGATCTGTGTAGCTCCTGAGGCACTTGATGCGCCTACGACGGGATGCCCACACCTTAGGCGGTATGTAGTAAACCACTGGCACGCCGTGACGATGCGCCATCGGGAGCGTGCAGCGCAGGTTAAAGCCTCCGTAGTCGATCGGGATGACGACATCAGGCGGATTTGAGCGCATCTCCTCTTGTAGTAGGTGCGCAGCTAGTCGTATCTTGCGCATACTGCGCAGCACGCTTGTGAAGCCCATGACCGCTATCTTATGGTAGTGGTAAAGTGGAGCTACACCTGCCTGCTGCGCCATCTTGTCCCCCCCAATAAAGGCAAAAGCGGCCTTCGCATCGACCGCTTTGAGTGAGGCGATGAGCCGTGCACCATGCTCGTCGCCTGAAGCTTCGCCAGCTATGAGGAGGTATTTCACAGCTTGTCTCTGTATTGCTCTAGAGATGTAGCGACCACTGCTGAGTAACCTGCTCTAGGAAGGGGTGATCTGTCATATCGATCTGCAGGGGTGAGATCGTAGCATAGCCCTCGAGGAGCCAGTAGTGATCCGTCCCCGTACGCTGATCGGGATCGACCTGATCGCCCTGCATCCAGTAGACAGGAGTGCCGTGCGGTGTCTCGGCACGCATATACTCATTGACGAAGCGTCCCGTACCTTGTGGTGCCCACTTGATCCCCTTGGCGGGAGCCTTCGGGAAGTTGACATTGAGCATCGTCGTATGCGGTAGTCCATGCTCTGCCACCTGCGGGATGAAATGCTTAGCAAAGGCGCACACCTCGCTAAAGTTGCACTTATCGCTGTGGTCAGCTAGCGAGAAAGCGACTGCGGGTATACGAGCTATGGCGGCCTCTATGGCAGCTCCCACGGTGCCAGAGTAAATAGCACAGATGCCGTCGTTGCGCCCATGATTGATCCCTGAGACCACCAGGTCTGGTAGCTCAGAGGCAAAGAGCGTGTTGAGCGCTAGCTTGACACAATCTACGGGCGTACCCGAGCAGCTGTACAGCTGATAGGGAAGCTGCGCACTCTCCTCCATCAAGGAGAGCCGTAGCGGTGTGCGGGAGGTAATCTGCGAAGAGGCTCCCGAGCGGGGCTCCGTGGGGGCGACGACAGTCACCGTCGCTATCTGGGCAAGTGTCTCCGCCAGCTCACGGATCCCCTGCGCATGGACGCCATCATCGTTAGTCAGTAGTATCTTCATAGAGTATCGATCTATAATCTGTTTATCGTTAATCTGTTCAGAGTAGTATAACCTGTGCGTTGCATATACTTATTGTCTCATAATATGAAACTCCTTGTAAGCATCATAATACCACACCTTGACGAGGTACTGTCCGTGGGGTAGATCAATGACACCTAATGGGTCACCTAGTTTGACACCTCCCATACGCTGCAAGACTCCTGTTGCAGACCATATCCCGTAAGTATATTCAATCTCTTGCTGTACTAAGTGGTCTTGTTGAGAGTCTTTGCGACGATGACTTGTCCAGTCATATCGTAGTACAGCATCTTCTGTTGTCACTACAGAAGGAGTTATCATTACGTTGTCTAGTACGTCTAAATATTGATAGGTGAATGTGCTTGACTCGCTTTCACCACACTCATTTTTAAGCCGATAGGTGAGGGTATATCTTCCAGGCTTTTCGAAAAGAGTCCGACTAGGCTCATAGTGAAGTTGTAGCGTACGACGGGGGATCAACGACTGCTCGTTTATGTAGTCTGGGATTTCGTATTTCTCTATTGGTTTACCATCAGGTCCTATGAGATCCTGAGAAAAATTACTATTCGAGTTTAATGGTGCCAAATAGATGTTAGACTGCTGGTCATACCGAATCATTGCAGGTTCAGTGACACTTTCGTATTGTATCTGATCCAAAGGTTGCTTCACTAAGTCATAATCAATAATACTCCCGTCAATGACAAGATTATTTGTCGGATCTTGTTTTCCCCATTCAACTCCTGTGATATTGCCCCAGTATGGCCAGTCAATCTGAACCGTTGGATAGGGTAAATACTTACTGTTATAGCTATTCTTAGCTTCAAGTTGAGTTATCTGAACCTCCTTTGTAGTAGGCGTACCTATATAGACGTAGCAAGAATCTGAGGAGACAAACTTACGCCCATTAAGAAACGCTTCAACATAGACAAAGCCGATCTTCCCGAAAGGACTATACTTTTTTGCAATCTCGCTAGGATAGAGAGTGGCTTGTATGCCATTACCTTGAGTCCTGCTAGGGATATCAAGCATAAGGCTCGTATGCCACTCATAGGTAAAGCCCTCTAGAGGGTTAAGCACCTTCAGTGTCGTACCACAGTCACAAATAGTTGCTGTGGAGTCGAGCTGTGGACGGTAGTTCTTTGGGATGTCTTCCTTTAAGGCTAAAAGGAAGTCATTGAAGTGACTCCAAAAGGAGATGTGTTCTTCCGAACTCTCACCACTCACAGTGTATACGAAGTCGAAAGGCGACTTTCGCTTAGCCTCTTCGTAGCTTGTTATTTTCTCTCCAGCGGGAATTCCCAAGGAGCTATTAAGTGGCACGAAACAAAACTTTGACGTGTTCACCTTGGCACTAAACTTGCTACTAAGAAACCAAGACCAGAATTTATGTTTTTCCGGATCAACCACTGTCCAATCAACAAGAGGGTTGTCAGTATATTGAGATGAAATTGTATATATGCCACCAGCATCTACATCATTAAAGAGCGGATTGGGATTTTGTACTCTTACTTGCATACGAGAGAGGTGATACGTATAGGGAAGCAGCCCGAAGAGATAATGTTTCGTCAGTGCGATGTCTTGATAATAGGGATTTCGGCAAGGCATAGCATTGACATAAGCCTCTACCGTAAATGTACTACTCGTCAGGGGAAAATGATTGAGGTATGTGCCTCGATTGTTAAAGAGAGAAGCAAAGAATCCCGAAGAAAGCCCAAACAACCCATACACATAGCCACCAGCTTCAGCAAGGTGAGATCCACGAGGAACTATTGGAGATGCTCCGATAGCTCCATTTGAAAACGCTACATTAAAAGTCTTACGTGGTAGACCCATCCGTTTGTATTCCTTATGGAAGGAAGCGAACTCAGGATTTGGACTCAGAGGGACATCATAAACATTGTCGTAAGGGTTAGTGAAACTTTTCATCCCTGGGTCTCGACGCTTTAGGAAGAACAAATAATCCTCTGTATAGAAAGGTACCAACTGTTTAATCGCTGGCTTCCTCAACCATTCTCGGATCTTACTCATCCTTACGGGGATTCCTTTACACCATAGATATACATTCGAGATTCTTCGAATCTTAGAAAACTCTGATCCCTTAAGCCAGTGGTATGCCATATAGAAAGCCCCTAGTGGCACGTTGGCTCCCATATGTGGAGAGTCATAGGAGATATACTTGCGAGTCTCGTGATCCTCTCTCGCAAGCTCCATCTTACGTAACCCATACGAGGCAACTAGACCTCCCATACTCAGCCCTACGACGACATTTTTCTCGTCACCCTCTTTATGAGTGTTGATATAGCGTAGAGCCTCCTGAAAGAGTGCTGCATTGCGACGGATGTCATCCATCCCATCAGCGTAGTCTAGATAAGCAATATCGTAGCCTAAGTCGAGGATACGATTGAGGTCTGTTTTATTATTAAATACATCAGAAAGATCATTGTTCTTTTTTGTGTCAGAGATTACAATCGGATAAAGATCAAACCCTTCAACAATAAACAATGGTTTACGAAACTTTCCTGTATGATTGTGTGGGGAGAGCTTGTATTGCAGAGTGCCTCCACTATGTAATTGACTATTGGACTTGATAGGAACTTCTACAAGTCCCAAAATTTCAGTCTTGCTCTTAGGAACAAGTTGGGTAGAAATAACGATGGGGAAGTGGGAGCGATACCAGCGATTAGCCCCTACTTGCTGTATGCGCATAGTTACCATCTTCAGACCATCGGTAGCATAGCGATAAGAGACTTGCTCTCCAATAGCTATTGAACGAAAGGGTTGTCCCTCTTCAAACTGAACCTCAATCTGCGCAATGGCTTGACTATTCGTAAGCATTAACTGCTGAGGAATGCTAAAGGTCACATCTCGACTGGCCAATTCGCTTGTGAAAGGTGCTGCGGCAAAGAGATGTAGCTCTTCATAAGGTGACTTGGAGATGCCTCCTTTCACTCTTATTTGGTCATTTAGTGGATAGACATCTCCACGACGGACTGCCTCCTCTGAGAAGCGACAAAGATCATACCTCAAAAGTGTAATTGGTACAAATCCTTTATCATAGTACTCCTCATTAAGGCTGTTTACCCTATCTAGATTGATACTATCAGGGTGATGGGGGAGCACCATCGAGCTATTGAGCCCGCCTATGATTTGCTGGAGCGTTGCGTAGTTGAGATAGTTTGTTGTGTCTAGCTCTTGCTTCATACTCTGAGTTCGTTTATTATGGTACTACTAGGATGCCTACCCCATTACGTCGATTGATGCGATACTATCGAGGTAGTTGGGGCATATGATTAAGCCCCAATAGAATTTGCTGTCAAGTCATCACACATCTCACTTCGTGATGACCTGGGGGAGGGACTTGCGCTCCTTGATCAGACCCGCGTTAAAAGCGTGGAGGAGCTTCTCCAGATCGTCCACCTGCTGCTGTAGGTCAGCACCTACGTCCGTATCAGCCACCAGCATACGGTGTGTGGTACGCTCTGAGATGACCGTCACACTCTTGATATCCTCCATCAGCTCCACGGCACGGCGCATCGTCGTAAAGGGCTCGTGCTGCACCAGCTGCATACCTTGCGAATTGTAGATCAATGTGTAGCCAGCGATACCTGTACTGCTCTGATAAGCTCTGCTGAAGCCTCCGTCGATGATCATCAGCTTGCCACCAGCTGCGATAGGCTTCTCGCCCTTGGCGACCTTGACTGGGACATGCCCATTGATCACGTGACAGTCCTCACCCTCTAGGCCAAACTCGCGGAGGATCATCTCGATCGTCTCTAGATCTTGGCGATACTTAAAGTAGTAGCCCTTCGTCTCCGTGTGGGTGTTCTTGTCAGCAACGAAATAACGCTCGAAGGTGGTCATAGCAGACTTGTCAAAGAGTGGCGAGTCGGGACCGCACCAGAGGTAAAAGATATAGTCCACTGCCGCCTCATGCTTCGGATGACTATGCCTCGAGGGATGCGCTAGGCGCACCACACGATCTATCTCATCTAGCAGAGCGCGACCACGTAGAGGCTTCGAGTCGAGTACACGCACCGCCTTGAGTTGCCCAGAAGCGTCTAGCGGCATCGAAGCGTGGTAAAGCAAGTTACCATTGCATACGAGGTACATACTACCCAATCGATAGAAAGCATCTATATGCGTATGGAGCCGCTCACTCGTAGCGAAGGAGCGACGCAAGCGATCCATCACCTCCTCCTCTTGGGGTGTGAGGCGATAGGGATCCTTCGGGTCGATCGTGGGGAAGTTCATATCGAGCATCTCATGCACGCCATAGTCTTCGTTGGGATTGGTATGCGAGAGATCGACCGTACCAACCTCAAAGTCTATCTTGTGGAGCAGGTCACGCTCCTGCATCTGCCACTCAGGGTGACGAGCGATCAACTGATGCTCTAGCTTGAACTGAATGATGCTGATTGCCTTGTGCATCTGGCTAATCAGGTAAATACCCTTGTCATCGTATGCCACATCGGAGTCTCCCAGCTTGGGCTTGAAGTAAGTACACGGGTCACCCGCATAGACCTCACTAGCTAAGCGGGAGAGTGGCATCAAGTTGATCCCGTATCCATCCTCGATGGTATCTAGATTGGCGTAGCGCAGAGCGATACGTATGACACAGGCGATGCAAGCATCGTTGCCCGCAGCAGCTCCCATCCAGAGCATATCGTGGTTGCCCCACTGTATGTCCACATTGTGGTAGTCTAGGAGCGTATCCATAATGTACTGAGCGCCAGGACCACGATCGTAGATATCACCGACGATGTGGAGGCGGTCTATGACGAGACGCTTGATTGTCGCTGAGATAGCGCAGATGAAGTCCTCCGCCTTGCCCGTAGAGATGATTGTAGAGATGATGCTAGAGATGTAAGCCGATTTGTTTGGGTTGACCCCGTCCTCATGCAGTAGCTCCTGAATGATGTAGCTATACTGAGGTGGTAGCGCCTTGCGCACCTTCGAGCGGGTGTACTTCTCGCCCACCTTACGGCACACCTTGACGAGGCGGTTGAGCGTCACCTTGTACCACTCCTCATCAATTTCGCCCGTCTCATGGAGCTGCTCCAGCTTAGCCTGCGGATAGTAGATGAGCGTAGCCAGCTCACGCATCTGTAGCTCCATCATCTGCCCTGCGAAGACCTCACGGATCTTACGCATCACACTCCCAGAAGCGTTTTTCAGCACATGGTCGAAAGCCTCATGCTCACCGTGCACATCTGCGAGAAAGTGCTCGGTACCCTTCGGAAGGCTCAGGATCGCCTGCAGGTTGATGATCTCTGTAGAGACCTCGGCCGAGTTGCGGAACTGGTTAGAGAGGAGCTGAAGGTATCTCAAGTCATCCTTCGCAGCCTGTATGTCAGTCTTGTCTTGCATCATGTCTATCTATTGTCTAGGGATATAACTCGCCTCAAAGTTACTAAATAAAAGAAGACCACAAGCCAAGTCGTGAGGTGCTGGTGGAAGTCTAGACTGGAGCTGTCTAGTGAAATGAACCCCGCCCGAAAGTGCGACTATGGTGCGTCACTCCTGTCTGGGTAAATTCGACGCTCACTCGCTACGATAATTTAGAACTGGCTACATATCGATACGGGGCTATGTCGTGGGAAACTGATTTCCACGTGGAGAATAAAAAATATCCACGGAGGAATTGGCTTTTCCTCCGTGGAGTGGATTTATCGCTTCGTAAGGGGGAGCATCATGCGTAGCTGTGCATTCCGCCGAGGAAGAAGTTGACCCCGAAGTAGGTGACCAGCACCGACACGAAAGCGATCAAGAGATAAACATGCAGGAACCTCTGCGAGCGGAAGCAGCGCAGCGACTCGCAGTGTAGTGGCAGGGCGTAGATGATGAGCGTGATGAGTGCCCACACCTCTTTGGGGTCCCAGCTCCAGTAGCGTCCCCACGAGACATTGGCCCAGACGGCTCCGATGAAGATACCGATAGCCAGTAGCGCGACCGCTGGATAGAGGAGCAGTCTACTGAGTGCCTCTAGGTGCGTCCCGACGGTAGAGCGTCGTGACAGGATCAGTGCCATGCAACTATTGAGCATCATAAAGGCCAAGAGACTATACGCTATCATGATAACCAGCACGTGGATGCTCAGTAGCGGCGAGTGAAGCACTGGCATCAGCGGAGTGATCTGTGGATTGCTGCCCCCGAAGGAGGCGACCAAGAGCGACAACCCACCCATAAGTAGCCCAAAGGGGATCAGTACTCGATGCTTACGCCCTGCAAGTATGGTCAGTAGCAGTACGATCCAAGCTAAGGCTTGCATCGTCTCAAAGCCATTGCTCAGCGGCACATATCCCGAGACGATCCAGCGCAGGATCACCATGAAGGTTAGGTAGAGCATACTGCCGTAGATGACGGCCCAGATGCCCCACTTGACTAATCGAGGATCCTTGAGTCGCCCCACGGAGAGCTGATAGGCAGTCCAGATGAAGAGCAAGATCCCGATGGTGGCGAGGATCTTGGCGAGCAGTCCAATAAAGGGAGAGAGCTGGTTATAGTAGAGCTCTGAGCGAAAGCGCACAGCCGAGGGACAGCTCTCACCGCCCTCCTTGAGCTGGTACTGACGGAGCTTGACGAGAAAGTCTTGCGCCTCGTCCCATTGCTGCATGACGACCAGTTCGCTGAGGTAGTTAAAGCTCTTACGCACGAAGGTCCACTGATCTAGCGGCATCTCTGCGGGTAGGTCGGTAGAGGCAGGATGGTACCACGCGATACTTCCATGGCTCTGTACAGGGAAGATCAAGAGCGACTCACCTAACCCTAAGCTCTGTATCACCTGACACTTCTCGTGTGCCTCAAAGAGGGCTTTGCGTCCGGGCTGGTCGGGGTGCTGTATGTAGTTGTCTAGCAGAGCCTCCAGGCGATAGTTGCCCTGTAGATCAAAGAACTGACGGTAGCTCACTCGCTTTCCCTCGTAGCACTCGAGCAGCTTGCGTATGCTCCGATCTTTGATCCGTATCATCGGCTCATCGACCCAACTGTCGTAGTAAAAGATCCAGCCCGCCAAGACTTGCTCGGCAGAATAGCCTCGGTAGCTACTGCGTCCATAGAGCTTCTCGGTAAACTCCTGAGCATAGGTCTCTAGAGGACAGACTCGATTGTTGTATAGGATGTGCAGCTCGCCCAAGCTCTTAGCCACACTAGCGGGGATCGTCTTGGGGAGTGGCGTCGAGGGGGCTTTTGCCTCTGCCGAGAGCGTACCACCAGCGAGGAGTATCAGGAGCATCGCCACAGGAGAGACGAGAGCCTGCTTGAGGAGCTGTCTCACTTTACGACGACGTGCGTACATGCCCCCTACGAGGCTGATCAGTAGGAGCGCATAGCCTAGGTAAGAGATCGATATACCCCATGGATCGTATGCGATGGAGAGGATCGAGGAGGTCGTCTCAGGGTCGTAGCCTGACTGGTAGAAGCGATAGAATCGGTAGCGGAAGATGCGATTCATAGAGACAGCACCACGGATGCTCTGCGACCGCTCTTGGTCCTGAATGACGAGATTGCTCTGGTAGTCTAGCGGGAATTGAGTCCCTGTGTAGTAGGTCAGATCAAACCGCTCCAAAGCGACCTCAAAGGGGAGGGTCAGTGTCTCTCCCTGTTCACTCTGATAGCGATCCGTAGGACTGGCACCCTCCTGGAGCTTGATCCGTCCATGTATGGCAGTCCAGCTAGTCACGCCAGCACCCAGCAAGATGACCAGCAGTGAGACGTGGATCATCCAGATCCAGAAGCGTCTGTAGAGCTTCACCCGTAAGATATAAAGTAGCCCAGCACAGGAGAGTAGCACCCACAAGATGGTAAAGAGCGGGGAGCCATACCAGTGCTCCTGCACGAAGGGCGTACCGTAAAGCTTTTCAACCACAGTGGCTGTCGCGAGGACAGCCACCGTGATGAGTAGTAATATGAAAGGGAGCTTGCGCCACACCATATTTATGTCGTAATCTAGTGCGTGAAGCTATACAGCGTTGATAAACTTGACAACTGCCTCACGATCTTTGCGGTCAAGCTGGCGAAAGCGTTCGACGGTCTTTCGCGCGTCACTATTCTTGGCTCCGTGCCACATAATAGCCTCGATCACATTGCGAGCACGGCAGTCGTGTAGACGGTCCTGGTGACCTGAAGCCTTCTGGCTCAGACCGCGTCCCCAGAGCGGGGTGGTACGGCACCAACCCGTGCGGATGTCGTTTTGCATGTGGAGCTGGTGCTGGACCATGTCGGTGTAAGGCCAGATCTTCTGCTTGGGGTAGCGAGGCATAGCCTTCTTGCCGCCCTCGGTCAGACCATACACATCCACGACAACGTCATCGCCCGTAGTCCAAGAGGGACGGTGGCAAGTGGCACATCCTATCTCAGTGAAGAGCTGCTTACCACGCTGCACATCGGGGGAGTCTATGTCTCTCGCAGCTGGCACAGCTAGACCACGTATCCACACCATCAGATCGTAGCAAGCCTGTGCGTCCATCTCGACGGGTAGGTCTGTAGCTGTAAAGAAGTCGTAGATATCCTTCTCCACATTGCCTGACCTCTTGCGATCAGGGAAGTATTTGTAGAACTCAGCCTGTACGTCGGGATCTTTGCTTGCCGTCCGTGCGTAAGCCTCAGGTATGTAGAACTTACGAAACATCGGCGTGATGATATTGGTCACCTCCCATAGGCTCACATTGGCAGAGAGCTTGGTAAAGTCACACGCATAGTCAAAGCGCATCGGGTGCCCCGCAGCGTCTACCCCCGTGGGGGCGAAGTCGCTACCAGCCCAAATAGCGGGATTGAGCGGGGTATGTGGAGCCTCTTTGATATACTGCTGACGTATATCCTCATCGCTGATCGCATCGAGCAGACCCGTACCATAGATGCCGATGGTAGACTCAAGCGTGACGACCGCCTGATCTATTGGATAGGGCTTGCCATTCACCTCTAGTGGCGAGTAGAGAGCCTCTGCGGGCAGATGCACCTCGGGATAGATAAGATCGTAAGTCTCGCCATCGTCAAACTTATTGCCCCACTCGTCCGTATAGGTACGCCAGTCGATGGTCATCTTGTCAGCATCGATCATAGGCTTGAAGGGCGGCAGTGCGACAGTCATAGGCACTAATCCGAGCGAGCTAGCCATATTTCCCTCTTTGTCGGTAACGATGATGAGACAGCCATTGCCCATCTGCTCACTATTGTAGCGTGTGATGCGCTTACCATGGCCATAGCCCGGGTGACAAGCCTCGCAGGAGGTACGATTGTATAGAGGACCTAGTCCCGTGAAGGTCAGACCAGGTACATCACCAGCAGCGTGCGCCGTCTCAAAGCGACGCTCACCCTGCTTGAAGTTGGCATCTAGTCCAGCCAGTGCTATAGCCTCTGTGGGCTGCTCGAAGCATGAGGCCGTGTTGTTGAAGGTAGTGCCTAGCTTGCCTCCGCTGTAATACTCCTCGCTAAGCGTCTGAGGGGTGTCGCTACCGCACTCCTGCTGACAAGCTGTCAGGCTAGCAAGGATGAGCGCTAGCAGTGCTAGCTGTGTAGTTAAGTGCTTCATAAGAATAAAGTGTTTGGGTGTATGTGTCTCCCCTCCCCTGACAGCTTATATCTATCATCATAATCTATTGCTCTAGCAAATGCTTGCTCAGGAGAGGGGTAGAAGTTAGAGGTTAGACTTTAGAGGTTAGAGATTAGATCGAATTGAGCCGTCAAATAAACCTGCGGAATTAGATCGACTCGATGAAGGTAACGACAGCCTTTCGCTCCTCCTTGCTGAGCTTGCGAAACTTCTCAACAGACGCTCTCGCATCACTAGTCTTAGCGCCGTGCCACATGATCGCCTCGATCACGGTACGTGCACGGCAGTCGTGTAGACGATCGCTAGCTCCAGTAGCCTTCATGCTCAGACCACGTCCCCACAGCGGCGTAGTACGGCACCAGCCTGTGCGGATGTTGTTTTTCATCTGCAGCTGATGCTGGATCATATCGGTGTAGGGCCAGATCTTCTGATGCGGGTAGCGTGGCAGGAGGCTAGCACGAGCACCGACGAAGAAGTTGTTCGGATCACGGATCTGATCCTCGCCCGTAGTCCACGTAGGACGGTGGCAGCTAGCGCACCCCATCTCCTCAAAGAGCTTCTTACCCTGTTGGAACTCTTTGCTATCAGCATCTCGTGCCGATGGGACGGCTAGTCCACGGTGCCATACCATGAAGTCGATGTACTCCTCATCGGTCATGTCGGCCGGCAGCTCGCTAGAGGTTAGGTAGTCGTAAATGTCCTTCTTGACATCCCCACTCTTCCGCCACTCTGGGTAGTAGGTATAAAACTGTGCCTGCACCTCGGGATCTTCAGAAGCGACCTGAGCATAGGCAGGGGTCATGTAGTGGTAGCGACGATCGCTACGAGTCACGTTGGTGATGTTCCAGATAGCGTTAGCTCCAGGGCCATCCTGTATGCTACCACGTGTCAGTCCGTAGGTGTAGCGGGGAAGGTACTTAGTGCCGTCGCCCTGCTTGGTATTGGTGTAGTAGCGAGCGAAGTCACCGTTCTTCCAGACGGTGGGGTTGAGGTTGGCACCGTGCTTCTCCTCCGTCTGATACTGAGCACGGAGGTCCTCGTCACTGATAGCGTCGAGCAGACCTGTGCCGTAGATACCGATGGTGCTCTCGAGGCGAACGCGTAGATCGGAGTATGGGATGTCTTTGCCCTTAACCTGCAAGGGGACGTAGAAGGCATCTTCCGGTATGGTCACCTCTGGGTAAATAAGGTCGTAGGTCTCACCATCGTCAAACTTATTGCCCCACTCATCTGTGTAGGGGAGCCAGTCTATCTTGATCTTACGCTCATCAAGTGGTGCCTTAAAGGGAGGCGCAGCTTGCGTCTGAGGCATACCTGTGAGAGAAGATAGATAAGTGTCGTTTTGGTCCGTGAGGACGAGTAGATAGCCGTTGCCTATGGTGTGCGAGTTGTACTCGGTCTGTCTAGCACCATGTCCGTAACCTGGGTGGCAAGCGATACAGCTAGCACGCAACCACAGTGGCCCTAGACCACGTAGCGGGAAGTTTGGATCGGTAGAGGTGTCAAATGGGTTCTCGAAGAGACGCTCTCCCCTCTTAAACCTAGCGACCAAACCAGCCTCCTCGACTGCAGGGGTAAACTGCTCGTAACAGGTGGCCGTGTTATTGAACGCGGTGCCTAGCTTTCCTCCGCTATAATACTGCTCTTCGTATAGATTTGTTTTGCTTGGATCTGGAGAGTCTGAGCTACATGCGCTCAGGAGAGCCAGACAGCCTATCAGGCTACATATACTTAATACCTTGTTCATAACAACTTCCTCCAAAGTGCTATCATCCATCTGCAGGCGACCTCTCTAGGGATCAAGCCTGCAGATGGTATGATGGTCGGTTATTGATTACTTCTGTACAGCTTCGATAGCTGCATCGATCTGCTCTAGGAGTGCATTGCACGCCTCGATGGCGGGCTTGGTAGCCTCCTTAGTCAGGTTATTGCGGAAGGGTGCCGGCATAGCGGCTACCGTCTTGATCGCATGGTCTAGGGCTGTGCGGATCTCCTTGTCTAGATCAGGATGCTGCTGAGCCATGTAGGTAGCGAGAGAGTGGTTGTGGACAGTGCCGTCGAGAGAACCGTAGTAAGCGTTGCGGACGCTACGGAGGTTGTCTGTGAAGTCCTCAATAGAGTTCCAGCTGTACCACGACTCCACGTCTAGGACATTGCCCGAGTTGACGGGGTCCGTGATCTTCGTATTGCCCACCTCGTCAGAGATGTCGCTCGCACCTTGTAGGATCTGCACGAGAGCATCTTTTTGGCTCTTGTAGGAGCTGTTGCCCTGCTCACCAGCGGCGATCATGAGCTGACCGTAGTCCATCGTAGGCAGGAGCTCCGCATCCTCAAGCGTCTTCTTCTTGTCAGCCGTCACCTTGTCAATGCCAGCCCAGCTAGCCTCTAGGCGGATCGCCTGACGTGCTAGATCCTCAGCGACAGCCGCATTGTAAATGCGCTCAGGCTCTGTGATCTCACCGACCTTGCGAGGCTGACCATCTCTAAAGATCATGTACTCCACAGCGTGGAAGCCGAGCAGACCGTAGCCTAGAGAAGCGAAGCCCTTGGCATCAGGACCCTCCTCCTTGAGTTCGTCGAGGAGGTCTTTGTTCTTAAGGATGTTGTCTAGCTGATTCTTCTGCAGAGGCCAAGAGTCGATGTGCGGGTCGATGTTATAGTCACCAGCAGCTCCATAGAGAAAAGCCTCACTAAGCTCCCAGTAAGCACGCGCTGAGACCCACTTCTTGCAAGCCTTGTTGACCAGTTCTTGAGAGGGGTTCTTCATCAGCTCCTTGCAAAGCCCAGACAGCTCGATAGCATTGTCTGCTAGAGACTTGTAGGTGGGTACTACGACACCCTCGACAAACTGCTTAATGAGTGCCGTCTGTGCGGGGTCTAGCTGCTTTGCCTTGGGCTCGTCGCTCTCTTGACAAGAGACGAGAAGGACGCCCACGACTGAGAGAAGGAGCATTTTGAAGATGTAGGTATACTTATTCATAGTCGATTGTATTGTGTTGAGTTAAAAGAATCTAGAAGTGAAACATTCCGAAGTAGGCGATGCCGAGGCTGACGGTCGGCTCATCGTTGAACTGCTTGTGCAGCATACGATGGCTATACTCAGCCTTGACAACGATCTCAGGGATCGGATAGTAGTTCAGTCCGACGGTAAACTTCTGTCGCTCCCACTCTGGCTCGTCGGTCATACTGGGCACTACTTGAAACATGGAGTCGTAGTAGTCATACCGCCCGAAGAGGTAAAGACGCTGCTTGAGCTGACGTAGCTTGTCCGAGGCCGAGAAGAGGTCATATCCACCCTCCAGACCAGCAGCTAGAGCCGCCTTGGCGACACTGTTCTTTGGTGAGGGGGAGTCCTTACGAGTCGTACGATTAGCATTTGTGATCTCCATCGAGTCACTCAGGTGTCCGTAGTCCACATTGCCTCGCAAGATGAGCTGCGGATTGGCATACTGGAAGTCAAAAGCTCCGATACAGACGAGCCCCTTGATATGGTCATACTTATTTGTCGCATTAAGCGTGTTACGACCGCTTGTCCCGACGTAGCCACTCAGGCTAAGGCGCAGGTTGCGCACGGAGTAGTTGTCCAAACGCATAGCGCAGGCATAGTTCGTCGCCATCTTAAACTCGTAGGGACTACCAGCTCCGCCATGGATCCAGTCCTTATTGTTAAAGCGGTCAGCATCTAGCCCCGCGATACCCATCACATCATACCGCCAGTTAGGTAGTTTACCCCACAGGCCTATACCCGTCTCATGCCAGGTGCAGGGCAGGATCGTATTCTCCCCCTCGGGTCGATAAACCGTAAAGAACTCCGTCGGCATGTGATACGCATTGGTCGCTCCGACAGGCACCACCATGTGTCCGATGCGAAGGTTGAGCGCTGGTGAGAAGCTTTTCTGTAGCCAAAACTGCTCGAGAGCCACCTCGCCACCACGCTCTATCTCAGACTCGTACTCGCCGGTCTCCTCCTCTTCGATCTCGACAGCACTCTCCGTGCCACCATGCTCAAACTCGATCTCAGAGCCTAGAGACCAACCATGACCGAAATCATAACCAACAAAGAAAACAACGTGTGGCAAGTCTACCTGTCCGAAGCTACGAGCATCTTTGTAGAGCTCAGCATCGGTATAGCGCTTAAAGTTATTACTGTAAAACATCCTCGAAGCGACAGCCTCCCCATACCCACCAAAGGTGAGCCGACGAGGAGCTGGCGAGGAGGTTTGTGATAGTGAGTCCACAGTCTGCGCCTCTGATAGCTGTACGGTGCAAAGTACGAGACCACAGAGGAGATACGAAATGAATCGTTTCATATATTATTATAGAGTGTTTGACATTGTCGTAAATCAAACGAAGGGAGAGCTTTATTGGGGTCCCTTACATTGTTTAGCGTACCTCAAGATGGGCTGTGGTAAAGAGGAAAATGGTGCTAAATGCGGAAGCAAATCCTCTGCTACGCAACATCTTGTGAAGCCTGCCGACTACCCAGCAGATTCCTATCACAAAGGTACAGCAGGGACTTACAATGGCTTACGACAAAAGCTAGCAGATTGTAGGTATATCGGTAGTGAGTAACAAATGTTCAATACTACCTATTAGGTAATCCGCTGAAATAATCGAGCGATGCCGACATCCGTTTTCTGCAGCTATACGCTCATCTGACAGCTCTTGTTACCGATTTGCACTTGAGAGCTACTGAGGAGGGGACTCTCTGCTGGCACCTCATAGAGGAGCTCTCTCGTGAATCGATACGCTTTTGACTCAGAAGAAGCTGTTCCCCACGTGGCAATTCTCAAATCTCCACGTGGAAAATAAAAAATCTCCACGTGGGCGAGAAACAAAACTTCGGAGGAATCAAATGAAACTTCGGAGGAATTGTTTCTTGCCCACGTGGAGAATGAAAAATAGCCACGTGGGAATTGTTTTTTCCCACGTGGCTATCGCACGACAACCTCGACCACCTATAATAAAGTAGGGGCGAACATCTGTGGATGTCCGCCCCTACGGCTATGTTGTCGTCTTGTGGCGAGCTACGTGGCTCGCTTTACTTGACGAGATCCATCGTGTCGCGTGCTATCATCAGCTCCTCGTCGGTGGGAACGCAGATGACGGTCACACGGCTAGAGGGCTTAGAGAGTACCTTCTCCTCGCCACGGCTAGAGCGATTGACTGCTGAGTCAAACTCTACGCCCATAAACTCAAGCCCAGAGACTACCGACTCACGAGTTGTCTGGTCGTTTTCGCCGACACCGCCCGTGAAGACGATGACATCGACACCGCCCATGGCAGCTGCGTAGGCTCCGATGTACTTCTTGATACGGTAGCGATACATCTCGAGCGCAAGCTTAGCACGCTCGTTGCCAGCCTCCGCTTCCTGCTCTACGTCACGCATATCGGAGGAGACACCGCTGATGCCGAGTACACCGCTCTGCTTATTGACCATCGTCGAGAAGTCGCTCGGAGTCATTTTCTCACGCTCCATAATAAAGGGCACGATACCTGGGTCGATACTTCCGCAGCGAGTACCCATCATCAGACCATCTGTAGGGGTCAAGCCCATAGAAGTGTCGAGCACCTTACCATTGCATACGGCTGCGATCGAAGCACCATTGCCGATATGGCAGGTGATGATGCGTGTCTTGTCAAAGTCCTTACCAAGGATCTCACAAGCACGATGACTGATGTAGCGGTGGCTTGTGCCGTGGAAGCCGTAACGACGTACCCCGTACTTCTCATAGTACTCGTAGGGTAGCGCATACATATAGGTGTATGCGGGCATCGTCTGGTGGAAGGCCGTATCAAAGACAGCTACCTGCTGCACCTTCGGGAGGAGCTTCGTGATAGCGTCGATACCCTTCAGTGAGGGTGGGTTGTGCAGTGGAGCGAGGTCAGAGACACGCTTCACCTGCTCGATCACCTCGTCATTGATGAGGACGCTCTTATTGATAGCCTCACCACCATGTACGAGACGGTGACCCACAGCCTCGACCTGGTCTACACTGTCTAGGACAGCGTACTCAGACTTCGTCAGGATCTCGAGGATAAACTCGACAGCTACCGTGTGCTCCGGTAGCGGACGGTCTATCTGCACCTTCTTGCCGTCGGTTGTCTTGAACTTGATGAAAGAGTCGGGCAGGCCGAGCTTCTCAATACCGCCTGAAGCGAGGATACGAGCCTCGGGCATATCATATAGTGAATACTTGACAGACGAGCTGCCACAGTTAAGGACTAGTACGATCATAATGTATCTTTAGTAAAGGGAAGGGAGTAAGTGATGAATTACTTCTTAGCTGCGATAGCCTGGTTGCAAGTGATCGTGATCACGTTGTAGACATCCTCTACAGAGCAGCCACGGCTGAGGTCATTGACTGGAGCAGCCATACCCTGTAGGATAGGACCGACAGCGGTAGCACGACCGAGGCGCTCGACCAGCTTGTAGGCTACGTTGCCCACCTCAAGGTTCGGGAAGACGAGGACGTTCGCCTTACCAGCTACGGGGCTCTCGGGAGCCTTGAGCTCAGCGATCTTGCTCACGATAGCTGCGTCAGCCTGTAGCTCACCATCGATGAGTAGGTCAGGAGCCATCTCCTTAGCGATCTTGTAAGCCTCCGTAACCTTGTCGATCATCTCGCTCTTGGCAGAGCCCTTTGTGGAGTAGCTCAGGAGGGCAATGCGTGGCTCCATATCGCCGATGCTACGAGCCGTGTCGGCAGAAGCAATAGCGATCTGTGCGAGCTCGTTGCTATCAGGATTGGGCGTGACGGCGCAGTCAGCAAAGATGAAGAAGCCGTCCTCGCCATACTCCTTGAGCGGAGAGAAGATGAGGAATGCGCCACTGACCACCTTGAGTCCTGGACGTGTCTTGATGAGCTGGAGTGCGGGACGGAGTACGTTGCCCGTTGTGTTGTGTGCACCAGCCACCTCACCGTCAGCATCACCAGACTTGATCATCAGGCAAGCGAGGTAAAGCGGATTGACCACGAGCTCGTCAGCCTGCTCACGGGTCATACCCTTAGCCTTGCGCAGCTCCATCAGGAGGTCGCGGTAAGCTTCACGGCGTGCGTGGTTTTGTGGATCGATGATCTCAGCCTGATCGATATGCTTGAGTCCTAGCTCAGCAGCCTTAGCCTGGATCTCGGCGGGGTTACCTAGGAGGATGATGTGAGCGATGCCGTCAGCGATAACGCGATCAGCAGCTTGGAGAGTGCGAGGCTCGAGACCCTCGGGGAGTACGATGCGCTGCTTGTTAGCCTTAGCGCGCTGTACGTTCTTTTGAAGTAATTCCATAGAGGTGTATGATAAGTTTATATTGTTGTGCAGTCTTTAGCTCCACAAAGTTACAAAATAAAGAGCAGAGCCTCCCCCCCTAATCTCTAACTTCTAACCTCTAATCTCTCAAAATCTCTCTCAGGGATTGGTTCTACCGAGAGAAGTGCCGAGACCATCGTGAGGTAGCGTGGTGGATGCCCCTCCTCGCCCCACACCATCGGGATACCCGCTAGTCGCTCTGTGGTGCCACTCAGGTCGAAGCCCCACGACTCGAGCGACGAGCGCATCTGGTCGGGATGACGGCAAGGCTCGCCAGCACTGCGTGTGCAGGCTTGCGGCTGACAGAGCCGACAGCGACCAGCCGTAAAGAGCCGACTCCCCGCATGTTGCCGCTCTAGCTGATAGAGGAGCGGGTCGATACGATCCCGCACGGCACCCATCAGGCGAAAGCAGTAGTCCCCCACCTCGGCAGGCTGACACGCAGCCCACGACTGCTCGTCGGGCGTGACACGATGCACGAGGATCTGAGCGTAGCGGTAGCGTGCCAGAGCCTCACGCACATCATAGGTAAAGGGCGGACAAGACCAATTGGTCAGGTAAGTAGGACAATGCTCGCACAGTGCGAAGAATCGATCAGGGTCGAAGTACCCCGCCATATACTCCTCTAGAGGTAGCTGACGGAGCGTTCCCTCGATACGATAAGTTGGCTCAGCCATACTACCTATCGGCCTGCGGTACCTCAACGCCCTCCTTGTATAGATGTCTCTTGATGCTGCGCTTGGGCGACTTGATGAAGGGAGTCTTCTGGCGAATGAACTTAGTCACCATCTCGTAGGATCCAAGCTTGGCATTGAGCTGCTTACGCTGATCTTTGATCTGCTCCCATGCCTCTTCGACAGTTATCCCCGCTTGCTTGGCGGCCAATTCGTCGGGATAAACAAGCGCCTCGAGACGACCATTCTTTTGGTAGACCAAACTCTCCGCCACAAAGTGGAGGTTATTGAGCTTCGCTTCGATCTCCTCGGGGTAGATGTTTTGACCATTAGCCCCTAGAATCATCGTCTTGGAGCGACCGAGGATAAAGAGGTTGCCTCGCTTGTCCAGACGCCCTAGATCGCCCGTGCGCATCCAGCCGTCGGTAGTGAAGAGGTGCTTATTGATCTCGGGAAGCTTGTTATAACCGAGGCAGACATTGTCACCGCGCACCTGTATCTCACCGACACCTGGAGCTAAGGGCTGGTCAAAGTCTTCCGGCACCTCTATGCGTATCTCCATATGTGGCAGAGCGCGTCCCGCAGAGAGTGGCACCCAGCGGCGATGGTTGCTGTAAGAGATGAGCGGAGCGCACTCGGTCATACCGTAGCCGACAGTGAGCGGGAAGCCGATACGATGTAGGAAGGCAGCGACCTCTGTAGAGAGCGGTGCCCCCCCGACGATCACCTCGCGGAAGTTGCCCCCGAGTCCATCGGTGAGCTTCTTGCGGATCACTCGGTAGACCAGCTTACGCAGCAGCGGGATACGCAGGAGTGTTTTGATGGAGGAACGCTCTAGGACGGGAATGATGGATTGCTTATAGATCTTCTCTAGGATGAGCGGCACAGAGATGATCAGCACGGGGCGTATCTCAGCAAAAGCTTTCATCAAGATCTTGGGCGAAGGCACCTTGCCTAGTATATGCGTGTGGACGCCTATGTAAAGGGCTGCAAGCATGTTGAAGGCGCAGCTGTACGTGTGTGCCAGCGGGAGGAAGCAAATGATCTGCTCACCGCTATACATGAGGTCGAGCTTCTGTGCATAGAGGGCGTTGCCTGCCAGATTGCCCGCGGTGATCAGCACACCCTTGCTAAAGCCAGTCGTCCCTGAGGTGTAGTTGATCACAACCAACTCATCATTGCCCACCTCGGGGTAGACAATGTCGGCGCGACGGAAGCCCTTGGGGTAAAAGCGAGCCACAAAGGGGGCGAAGGGGAGGAGTCGCTTATAGTCGTAAGGCATCCCCGAGCGAGCATAACGCCACGAGATCTTCTTGATGTCAAAGATAGTCTGCACCATCGGGAGGTCCTCCTCAGGATTGAGCTTCGCTAAGATGAGATCGTCTATAAAGAGGAGCTTCGCCTCGCTATGATTGATGATCGTCTTAGCGTCCTCGGCATTGAAGTCCTGCAGTATGGGGACGATCACAGCGCCGTAAGTGATCGTAGCCATAAAGATGACGCACCAGTGAACTGAGTCAGCACCCATCAGAGCGATGCGGTCACCGCGCTGTATACCAGTCTCCTTGTATATATAGTGTAGATGCGCGATCTGTAGCGCTAAGTCGCGATAAGATATAGTGTAACCGGTGGCGTAGTCCGAGAGAGCTGGCTGTCGGAAGTGCTCTCTGAAGCTCGCCTCGTAGGCCTTGATAAGATTGTCTGGATACATAGGTGCTATCTCCTATTGTGTTAAGCGTGTGGCGCAAAGTTACGAAATAGAACCCTAACCCGCCTGCCCCTAAAAAAACGAATCTCGACCCCGCAAATCTCATCCATAGCTGATTACTCATGGAGAGACTTACGAGGTCGAGACTAGAGGTCGAGACTCCGCAGAGCCACTATGCTAGCATAAATGGAGCGTATCGGGAGGCTCTAACCAATCGTATCATCGTACGATGAGCCATCCGCTACGCTCCTGAGCGATCACAAGGTACTTGCCAGCAGGATAATTAGATAAGTCTATCTCGCCTTGTCCTAGGGCATCAGCCTGAATGGTTGCCATACACTTACCCTCCTGCGTATAAACAGAGAAGTCGCTGTAAGGCTTGAGACCACAGACTCTCGCTAAGTCTCTTGCAGGATTGGGCGTGATCGTGAGATCCTGTCTCTTAGTCGGATCAGCTATGCTCTTGACAAGGCGAAATGTGATGGTGATCTCTACATCCTTGGTAACTAGGTAGACTTTGTCTTCCGTTATATCCTGATCTCCAACTTTGATGCTCTCTAGCTCATAACCTTCGTCAGGTGTCGCCTCGACCTTTATCTCTGTAGCAAAGGGGACCCGCTCAGGGTCAGTCACCTCTAGGAGCGTTGCTGTACCACCCTCTCCGACAGATAGTGTCACATGGAGGAATGTCGTATCGCTCCCCTCGTATGGGATGAGATCCTTGGTCTCAGGATTGAAGTCGTAGACAGTCCATCCCTTGGCTTTTGCCTCTGCTACTTGTGCTTTGAGGATTACGTTTTGCTCTGTATCGCTCTGGGTATTAACGGCAACCAGCTTGGCAGACTCTTTTTTTGGCAAAGATGTCACGAGAGCCTGCATATCGTTGGGATAGATGCGATTTTCTATGCACCATAGACTACCTAACTCGGGGTTTTGTGACAGATCTATCTTTTCTATCGAATTGTGCTCTACAGACATCACTTGTAGCTTAGGACAGTGCGACACATCAATCTCCTGTAGCTGGTTGCTCTCGGCGGCTAGTACAGTGAGCTGCTCGAGTGTAGAGAGGTCTAGCGAGGAGAGCTGGTTGTTATAGCAGTCTAGTCGCACGAGCTTGGTCTGTGCAGAGAGGTCTATATCCGTGAGCTTGTTGTTGGCTACGAGCAGCCAGGTAATAGCTCCATTGTTGGCTAGGTCTAGGTGGTCTATACTATTAGTCCCTAGGTCTATTACCTTTACGTTAGGACAGCCACTCAGATCGATAGCTGTCAGCTGATTGTTTTCAGCTTTGAGCATTGTAAAAGAGGGGTGACTAGCTCCGAACTTAAGGCTCTTAAGCTGGTTGTCAAAGCAATAGACTTCGTATAGATCCTTACACTGGGATAGGTCTAGCTGCTGTAGCTTGTTTTGCTGACAGTAAAGCATCGATAGAGCCTTGTTGTCACCTATATTCAGCTCTGTGAGCTGGTTGCCCGAGCAGTTGAGCTGTTGTAGACATGAGATACCAGATAGATCTATTGCTGTGAGCTTGATCTCTTGGCACCCCAAGTCGGTTATCTCCCCCATAAGCTTGATAGTGGGCGAGGTCACCGTGTACTGATTACCAGCGAATGTCGATTCGCCCGTGGGAGTGAGTCCCTCGATAATTGGATCCTCCCAATCATCCGTCTCGAAGGAGAGCCAAATGGTATCTCCGACGGAAGTCTCTGTGGTGAGTACGATCGTTGGGGTGGTAGTCTGTGTCTCATCGCCAGTAGTCTGAGCCGTCACCAAGAGTGGCCATATCAGGAGCAAGGCACAGAGCACTGTTTTTGTAGCTGTTTTCATGACTTATATCTGTTTAAGTTGATGTTATTAGTAGCTTACACGCTGATAAGAATCAGTAAATGAAAGAGTAACTCGGACTATTCATAGGCAAATATACGTAATTGGGTGGTACTATACTCAAGCATTTGTCGAGCAACTCTCACGGGGCTGACGAAGGCTAATTCGGCTAATCTCTATTTTGAGATGCTGGGAGGCAACAGTGATACCTGATAGACGGGATCTCTCATGCCCCGATACGATTTATCTTTAAGATGGGAAGATGGGATAGATCTCCACGTGGCTATTCGCAAATCCCCACGTGGAAAAAGAAAAATGCCCACGTAGAGACGAAATGAAACTTCGGAGGAATCATTTCTCCCCTACGTGGAGAATAAAAAATAGCCACGTGGAAAATGTCAATTCTCCACGTGGCTATTCTGTTTTATAGTCTCAATTGATTGGAATACGCCGACCTAAATCTGGCCCAGCTCCTCAAAAGAGGTGTTAGCCCTGCCTCTAATATCTAATCTCTAACTCCTAAATTTGTACCTTTGTACGCGTCTAGCCGTTTCGTCCTAGAGTGGCTCCGCTCAGAGCGAGCACCGAGGGCGCTTGCGGCTCATTCAGGCACCAAACTTAGCTTATGAACTCCGTACGAAGACGTCGTAAACTCTTTTGGATCCTACTTCTCGTCCCACTGACAGTACTATTACTGCTGGTGGGTGCGGTCTACCTGCCTACTATACAGCGCTGGGCAGTAGGACGTCTCGTACATACCCTCGAGGAGCAGACTGGTTGGAATATTACTGTCGAGGAGATGCGCATTAGCTTCCCGCTGCGAGTAAGTGTCGACAAGCTACTCGCCACTGAGGGCAGTGACACGATCATATGGGTTGACGAGCTACGCACCAGTCTGCCACTGATGCCTCTCTTTAACAAGCGTATAGAGGCTCCCCGCCTGAAGCTACAAGATGCGATCGTGGCGATGCCTCTAGATAGTCTCAATCGTAGCCGTATCGATGCTCGCCTAGGGGATATGGATGCGGGACATGTGCAGGTAGACTTGAGCTCGATGGATATCGATATCGCTGCGGTCTCTTTAGCTGATGGGTTCTTTGCTTACACCCAGACTGACACGACGGAGAGCAGCGAGCCGGGCTCCCCGATGAGTATCAATGTCAATCGTGTGGATCTCACACACTTTGCCAGTTACATACACCTCTACCCTTCTGGAGTACACACCGATGCCTGGATCGATCGTGGTGCTATCGACAAGGTAATGGTAGAGCTCCCAGACTTTAACCTACTCATAGATCATATCGACTTAGACCTTGCCAAGGCAACCTATGCGAGAGATACTGCCATAGTCCAGCTCCCCTACGTGGATTATAGTCATATGGTTTATCGTGATGCGCATGTAGATATGGATGGACTCGCCATCAATAGCCAGGGATTGGTACAGATGGACATTAACCAGCTGAGTCTACAAGAGCAGAGCGGAGCGCAGATGGAGCGGTTTAGGGGATACTTTAAGCTAGAGGACAAGGTGATCAATATGCGCAACTTCTCGCTAGCTACCCCCACAAGTAAGCTAGCTGGCGATCTGATCTTGCCCCTAGACCTCTTCTCTGGTGATGAAGAGGCGGTCGTCACCGCCGAGCTCAAGGGGTCCTTAGCGCCACAAGACCTATACTACTACACGCGCATTAGCCTAGACAGTATGCTCTATAGCCCTGGAGCTCACAAGCAGCTGGCTGACGTGCCACTGTCGATAGACGTGCGCTCACGGGGCTCGCTGCGTGCTTTAGACATATACAATCTGGAGTTACAGCAAGAGGGCTTCATCGCACTCTCTGCTAGTGGCAAAGCGACTAACCTACTCGATGAAAGAGCACGCACAGCCTCCCTACAGGGTAATATACAGACAGAGCCTGCGGCTAAGCTACTTCTAGCCCTGGCTGGCATAGACGAGACGTCTGGCTCTGTGACGCTACCAGATAGGATGGATCTAGACCTAGACGGCACACTACACGGAGATCAGATCACAGCGGATCTACATCTAAGTACTCCTAGGGGGGCGCTAGCCCTCAACGGGCTATACGCACTAAATCAGCAGCACTACAAGCTCGATGGTCAGCTCGATGGTCTGGATGTCGCTCAGTTTATGCCACGAGATTCCATCGGAGTGATCTCGGGAACGATCAAGGCAGATGGCGCAGGCTTGTCCCTAAAGGCCAAAAACAAGAATGGACTCATCGCTGTAGATCTCGATGAGGTCAACTATCGAAGCTATGCGCTCCACAACCTTGCACTCGATGGCTCTCTGCGTGGAGACTCCGTTGCGGTCTCTCTACAGGCTAACGACCCCTCGGCACAGCTCGTCGGGAATCTTGCGGGTATGCTGATCACGGCTGGTGAGCAGCCCTCCTTCGGGGGTAAGATAGATCTAGATGTCGCCCACCTAGATCTGCAGACTATGGGTCTGAGCGATAGCATTATGGAGGGACGTGCGAGGCTGTCGGCAGATCTCTACAGCGACTTTGCAGAGACCCATGTGATCGATGGCGAGCTGTCTGGTCTACACTTCGCCATCGGCTCTCAGCGAATAGATAGCGAGCAGATCGACCTACGCTTAGCTAGTGACACGACACAAGTCTTAGCACAGCTAGGAAGCACCGATATAGACCTCCGTGTGACTACGCAGGAGGGTCTGAGTCAGCTCTTGACCTCTATCTCTGGCATCTCCAAGTGGGCGGGAGAATATCAATTTGACACGCCACGACTGACCGCTTACAGCGACCTAATAGGCGTCCTACCCAATGCCCACATAGCACTACATATGGGGTCAGAACATCCGCTTCGCTCGCTACTAGAGAAGTACAATGTATCTGTAGAGTCTCTCGATGCGGATCTACTGACCAGTCCCAAGCTAGGGATCAATGGACGTATCGAGCTACACCAGCTACAATACGACACGATACAGTGTGACAACGCTCTCCTCCAGCTGACGACACTCTCCCCG
>OLSP01000922.1_pt1 | contig 28864 bp, 40 predicted proteins | sample 1672941 | NCBI WGS metagenome assembly OLSP01 (sample SAMEA3136739, study PRJEB25190) | human gut metagenome | reverse complement strand
GGAATACTATCGGCTATTGTTAGTTATCTTAGTAGAGATTAATCTCTACTAGATGGTATTGCTCATTATCAACATTAAATACTTTGCAGTTGAAGAACAATTGCCAGTAATGCTACTGATTAGCATAATTAAAAACTTAATAGTCATGCCAGACGTAAAAGATTTATCTCAAGCTGCACAAGGTGCTGCTGTTGCTCCTGAGAATGTTAACGTAGTTGAACAAGCTACAAGTGTTGAACAAGCTAATGCTGCAAAAACTGAACAAGTTCAGACTATCGAAGCTATTGTCAAGTCTATTTGTACTGACGGTCATAGCCATGTAGTTAATACTACTATTACTAATATTGACTGTCAAGAGCGAACTGCTGCAAATGGCAAGTCTTACCTTAATGCATTTGTTACTATTAGCAATCCTGTTAAAGGTGCTCAAAGTATGCCTGATGGTACTCATAGAATGGGTATGCTTGGCGCTGTACAAACACCTTTTAATCAAGTATTGCTAGTGATGCGCAAAGACAAGTTCTACGGTCGATTCGTGAACTATATTGCCGAAGCTGCTGAGGCTGGTTTTGCTAGTATGTATTTAACTGGTGTTAATATTAGCATACTTTGTCAGTTTGTTGCTGCTGGTGTACAAGAACGTAATCCGTTTACACGTAAAGATAATCTTTACAATATTGTAGATTACGACCGTTATGTATATCATATTATAGGTATCGAGCAACCTAATGATGCTGTCACTGTTGGTGCTTATAATGCGCTTATCAAACAGCTTATGGAAGATGCTCGTGCAGCTATTGCAGCTAAACGTGACGCCAAAGCTAAAGCAGCTAGTTTTGTTGCTGCTAGTATTAGCGATGATGACAATATGCCGTATTAATCAACATTACGCTACTGACCTTCGGGTTGGTAGCGTTAATGCTATCAACAATAGTTTTGTTGGTGCTACTGCTAGTAAACAACATAGTAATGCTCATAATCAACATTAAATAGATTGCAGCAAACGAACTTAACAGTCTGATAAGTCTTATTCATACAAATCTTGCTGTATTGTCTGATAAGACTAATTCTAATAATCTTGCTTATGAAAGTTAAACGTATTATTACTACTATTGAAGTAGAAGATAATAATTCTACTACTTCTGTTGAACTTACTAAACTTTTTCTTGATGAACATTATGTTCCTCTTGTTGCTACTAATATTAGTTCAAATGGGAACTCAACTGATATTAATAAACTATATAGAGCTGTAGATAATAATCGTAATCTTATTGTATTAAAACTTGCAGGTATCGCTAAGGATATTAATGATGCTCTAGATGAAGGTAACGTTCGTGGAGAATCTCCTACTGAATAAGATGATATTGCTGCTAGTAAAAATAAACAACATAGCTTATATTAATATTATATCATCCTAACCGTAAGAAGTCGTATATATATTATATATATAATATATATAGACTTTTACTCTAATGTACCCACGTGCGTGTATGTGTAATAGACTATTGCTCATGCTCTATACAGCTTGGTTTGACTTGTTCAAACCAAGCTGGTATTACTAACCTTGATAATCTTGATAATATTAATACTAATTTTGATAATCTTGATGTAGTTATTATTGATGATTTTGTTATAGATATTATTAGTCATGTTGGTCATACTTCGAAACTTGCTACACAAGTTTCTCGAATTAGTGCTATTGGTCTTGATAGTCTTGATGATTTTGCTAGACTTGCTAATACTAGTCGAGATAATGCTAATCATATCCATCCTCTACGGGGGGTCTACACTACTAATTCAGCTAGTTTTGATACTGCTAATACTGGTCATATTGAACTAGGTAGAGCTAGTATTGGACATGAATGTCATATTGAACATGAAAATTATGATGAATTTGATGGTGATTATGGTCATATTGAGCCTGATTTTGCTATTGGTGACTATAACTAAACTTGGTCATATTGATACTATTCATGACTGATTTTGCTATTGATGGCTAGTATTGACTATGACTGATTAACTTGATTTTGCTAGCGGTGACTAGAGGTAACTAGTGATATTGCGGATGATATTGAATGTGGAGAATGTAATAGTGTGAGCAATGTGAGATTGAGAATGAGTATGAAAGTGATTATAATGATGGAGATGAGAGTAAAGCTGCTGGAGTTGATGGTGATGATGATATTAGAGAATTTAATCTTCCTCATCCTACTCAACCTCCTTCTCCTCATCCTATTCCCAATCTATCTAAACCTATTGCCTAATCTCCCTCTCATTCTCATTATCTCCCTCTCATAATCACATCTCCATCTCTAATAGACCCAATCTATTAGATAAAATCTATCTTATCTTCATCTTTAATAGATTCTATCTATTATCATCTCTATTATCATTATCATCATCTTTATGATTATTAGTATTAGTTCTATCATGAACATTAGTATAATCATCACGATTAGTCATATTAATATCTTCAAGTTTAGCCTCAACAGTATTGTCAAGTTTAATAAGACTTCTAGTCATACTAATCAATAGCATTAGTTCTAGCTAATAATAGCTCTACTAGTAGTATTAGTATTATAATAACTATTAAACCTAGTCTTAATAGTAATATTAATATTAATCAAACTAATATTGCTAATACTGATATTGATTATGTTCTCTATACTCTTTATACTCTTGATGTTGATTATGTTTATTATATTCGTTATATTTATGATGTTGATTATATTCTTTCTCATTTAAATTCTATTGCTATAACTATTTTAGTTATTTTAATGCAGCGATTCAGTATTAGTTAGAATTATAATATAAATAAATTATAATATATTTGGAGTATTATATTTAATTATTATATTTGTCATGTTGTTCAGTAGAGTAATATTGCTACTGATAATAATATTAATCTTAAACTTATAAGTGTTATGGTAAATTTTGATAATGTTACTAGTAATATTCAATCTAAGCCTAGAAAAAAGACTATGGCTGAAAGTTTAGAAGAAGCTAAACAAGAAGGTAGACTTGTTGTTCCAGAAGAAGATAAACAAGAAAATGCTGTTATTAGTACTGAAACTATTCAATCTAAGTCTGATAAACCTAAGAAAAAGAAGAAAGTTAAAGTTAGAAAGGATGGTGAACAAACTGTTACTGTCAGTCAAGAAGATAATGATTTTAAAGATGCTAAGACTGATAAGCGTGGTGTTCCTGTTGGAATTAATGTTCCTCAGCATATTCTTGATGTAGTTTGTATTGTTAAGTTTAATGCTGCTTTTAGACGTCATACTTCTCTTAATATTCTTCATACTTTAGAAGACGATGGTAGGATTAATAACTCTAAAGGTGCTTATGTTGATTTTCTATGGAATAAGTTTAGAGTTACTGCTGATGGTGGTCTTCGTAGAGAATATAGATATACAGAAGATTTATTTATTGATGCTCTTGTTAAAGCTCATGCTGATGTGGCTACTGATAATCAAAAGGTTATTAATAGTATGATTGATACAGAAGCTGAACTTAATAAAGCTAAATCTCCTGATTAACTAAGTTTGTAGTATAGACTCCCCGTGGAGGATGATAGTGTTGTTGAATTAGTTAAAGCTAGTCTTCATTTGCTATTCATTTTTATCCATTTTGTTACAGGGTTTTATATTTGTTTGTTTAGAGTTAAATACATTGATGATAATCATCCTCTACTCGGAGTTTATTTTAAATATATTATTATGGAAAGAACTGATATTTATTTTGTTGAAGATGATACAAGTTTCAATAATAATGTTGAAGGTGTTGAAATTCATGCAGAATGTCTAAGTCAAGATTATGATGACATTGCTTGGGAACCAACAGTTGATAATACTCCTGCTGTTGATCCTGAAAATGATATTTTTGGTTATTACGATTAATTAAATGTTTGTATTATGAATTATAATGAAATTTTTGCAAGTTGTATTATGTTTGAATTACATAACGAAGCCGATTTATCAAAAAGTTGTGAATATTGTAAAGAATTAGCTGATTTTAGTGAAGCTATTAAAGGTAAAGGTTTATCTAGTAAAGAATACGCTTTAGCTATTAGTTTATTTGATTTTGTTTATAGAGAAAAACATCATGTTGAATCTTTTGGTAATACTAGAGAAAGTGTTATTGAATATGCTCTTGATAATTTTCAAATAGATTGGTTAGTAAGACGTTGGGATAGCGTAATTAAATCTAAGGATGAACTTAAAAATGTTATTGCTGTTCTTCCTCAAAGTTTTAAAAATATTATTGTTGATATTGTTGATACGCAATCTCTTATTAATCATAATATTGCTGAACATCTTATTAAAACTTCTGAAGAAGAATCAATTGAAATAAGTAAGATGCTTATTCCTACTACAGATAATGAAAATAAACTTAAACACTTTACTGAAAATGAACTTATAGAAGAACTTAAACGTAGAGAAAAAGAACGAATTGCTACAAAATAATTAATCCCATTTTAGATACTATGGTCTGTGAAGATAGTAGTATTATTTCACTTGCTGATGATGGAGGAATTGAACTCCGAAACTATAATATTTATCCGTTTTAATCTGGTTAAAATTGTGCTAATAGCATGGTCTGTGAAGATAGTGCTATTGATAATTATTATAGTCCAAGTGTGTTATATTTTAGTCATATAATACTTTTTGGTTAAGTATTTGGTGTTAATATTTTAGTTATTATTAATTGTGAAATTAGTAATAATAGTTATTGTGTAAAGTCATATGTTATTTGTGCCTAGCTTTGTCTGTGAAGATATTGCTAGGCTTTTTAGTATGTATATTATTAACTTTAAACATATAATTAAAATGGATAATTTTGATGAAATTATTTTTAATGGTCTATTAGATAGATACATTGAAGAACAAGCTAAGTTTGAAAAAGGTCAAGTTGTGTATATGGAATATACATATCAATATCATAATCAAACTAAACTTGGTGTTTGTATTGGTATTATAACTAATGTTTCAGTTACTAAAGTTGAACGTACAGTAGGTAATAATAAATATATTGATTATCCTATTGTATATGCTGTAACTCATGCTAAAGGTGTTAGTTATAATGTTAGTGAATGTAAACTTGGTTCTGTTGCTGAACATATACTTAAAGAACGTCTTAAACGTGGTGATAAAAATATTTCACAAAGTAATGATTCGGAGCAAGACAATTAGGTATTATTGCCTGTTATACCTTCGTAGATATAGTTCTTTTGTCCTCTATTAAATTTTGATATATAATATGATTAATTCATCAAGAATCATATTGCGTTCAATATAGGGCAAAAGAACTAGCTAATAAATGTTAAACTAAAATTTTAATACAGTTTTATTATGAATTATATTGCTTATAAACAACCTGATGGAACTATTGTAACTGGACTTAAAGTTAAACTTTATGATATAGTTATATTATCTAGTGGATATTGGAAAGATGAACTTGGTATAGTTTTATATATTGATGAAGCTAAAAAACAAATTAAACTTCGTGTTATTAAATGCGGTATGGATTTAACTCTTAAGGTTAAATATGTTCAATTTGTTAATCATAATAATAAAACTGCTGCTAAGTCTTATATTGATTTATGTAATAAACTATCTGCTGCTTTTCGTAATAAATATACTGATAAACAATATATAAAAGATAATTGGTTTACAGATAAATTTATGATTAATGATGTAACTGCTAATACAATTGCTAAAGGTACTGGACAGTATATTACTAATGAAGATAGTGAGAAATATTCTGTTAGTGCTATTATTTGGCTTAGTGATATTAAAGATTATATAGATGCTTTATTTAAATATGGTGATTTTGATTTTGTTGCTAAAGCATTTAGAATTTATAATATTACTGATACTAGATTTGAAGTTATTCGTAGTCTTTATAATTATTTTTATGAATGATATTGATACTGTTAACGTTATTGACGTTATTTCCCTTATTCTAGGCGTTATTGTAGGTGTATGTATAATTCTTTCTATTAAACTTTATGGTGCTTATAAAAGAATAAATGAATTACGTGGTGAGTTAGAATTTGCTATGATTAAACTTGAAAGAGTTGATTATATTCTTCGTATAATTAGTAATAAGTTTAATAATGTTGATAGTGAAAAATAACCCAATTCCATCCTCTACGGGGGAACGCCACGGAGCATAGCGTAGTGGCACTACTGATATAAATGTTATTGATATTAATAATTTTATTATGAGTACAAATATTGATATTATATTGCTTATCTTTGTATGTTTTATTATACTTATCATTCATGCTGTTGCTGATTATAATATTCATACTGGCAGAAATGGTATTGAAGAAATTAATTCTGCTATTTTAAGAGATATTGTTATTGTGATAATTTATCTATTTACTAAATATACTATTATTAATCTTTAAAAATGTAAAGTACTTATGGGAAAGTATGATGAAGTTTCTGTCGTTCGCCAACTAAGTAAAGTTGGTTCTATTGTTGGTATTAATACTGTTGATAAAGTTATCAAGGTTGCTAAAAATGGTATTCTTGGTAATGGTACTAACGGTAAGATTGATTTTCTAACTCATTATTGTGGATATCATCTTATTGTTATTGATATTATTCAACAGCAAAAAGAACGTGATGAAGAAATAGCTGCTAAGAAAGCTGCTAAAAAGGCTGCTAGAAAAGTAGCTATTTATAATAAAAATAAAGACGAAAATACTATTGAAGGTATTTCTCGTGCTGTAAGTAAACGTATGCGTGCTATTAAAAGAAAATAGTATGCTATGGTTAGTTTTAAATTCTCATTTGGAGTTGTAGGTAAATCCAAAGAGAAAGAACAAATAAATAAATATGTTATTATAGTTGCTAAATGTGAGGGAGTTATTAGATATGTTGATAATACTTATAAAGTAGAATATAATGGTAAACTATATAGCATAACTGGTGAAAGTTACAGAACTAAAGGAAAAAAAGTTATTTATGCTAGAAGACTAGATAAATATAATCATAGAATAAAAATTATAAGAGATAGTGAAAATAGAAAAACTGTTGATACTAGATTTTATATTCCTTTTGCTGCTGGACTTATAGCTAAAGGTAAAATTGTTAAAATGCCTTTTGCTAAGGAACTATTTCATATTACTACGTGTTATAATCGTGGTGATAGTGAATCTACTATTTTAGCTTTTCAAGAATGGAAAGAATATGAAGATAAAGTTAAAAATAATCTTATTGATGTAAATAATGAATTGGAATGATTAGTAAACTAGAAATAGCTAATACTCCTAAGAAAGACAATAATATTACTTTTACTAAAGACCAAGAAATTGCTGTGCATAAACTTATTGAGTTTCTTGCACAGCCTTGGGATGATAAAAAGTTTATTAATGCTCTTTGTGGCGCTGGCGGTACTGGTAAAACTTTTGTTATTAAATATGTTATTGATAATTGTAAATGGTCTAATAGCGTTATAGGCTGTGCTGCTCCTACTCATAAAGCTTGTAGAGTTCTTAGTGGTTCTATTGGTAATAAAGAAGTTAATACAATACAATCTGTATTTGGTTTTAGGCTTGATGTTGATATTGAAAACTTTGACCCAGAAAATCCTGCTTTTAATCCTAAAGGTAAAGATAAACTTGATGGTCTTAAAGTATTAATAATTGATGAGGCTTCTATGTTAAATGCTAAACTTGTTAAGTATATTAGTAATAGATGTAAAAAGCTTCAAATTAAAATTATAATGCTCGGTAAAGCTATTGCCGAGTTAAAATTCTTCTAATTGCTGGAAACTCGTGAAGATAATAGTGCTACAACATAAGATGAAAATCTAAGTGTGAATGCTCGAAAAACTATTATTATATGACAATCAGCAGCCAAGACTACTCATTATGTTGTGAAACATGATAATAGTAAGGTTCATCGACTATCTCGTAAGAGAGTAGATTTTATTTAAAATCGAAACGGAGAAAGTTGTATATTATCAATTTTATCCATATCTTTATAATGTAATTCTAAATTTTAAAGATATGGTAAGTTTTAAATTTAATACTAGTAAAGTAGCTAATTTTACTACTGATGTTCCTAGTAAACATGGTTTTCAATTAAAAGATTTAAATCGTATTTGTGTTTATCTTCATTATTATGATAAAGAACAAAATCCATTTTATGTTGGGCAAGGTTCTATTAGAAGAGCTTTTAGTTTTACTTCAAGAAATAAACTTTGGAAAGAAAAAGTTATAGATATTACCAAAGTTAAAGTAAATATTTTTAAAATAGATATTACTATTGAAGAAAGTATTCAACTTGAAAAAGAATTAATTAATAAATATAAACGTATAGAAAATGGAGGATGTTTAGTTAATGGTAATGATGGAGATACTTGTATAGATAAATGTAATTCTGAAAATTATTTTTATAATAAACATTTATTTGGAGAAAATAATGGTAATTATGGAAATAAATATGAATTTAATAGTTTATCTATTCCTATATTGCAAATAGATATTTTAGGTAATATTATTAAAGAATGGGCCTCTGCTACTGAAGCTTCTGAAAAAGGTAATTTTCATGCTGGGCATATTGCTGCATGTTGTAAGGGAAAACGACATATTCATAATGGATATCAATGGATTTATAAAAAAGATTATAATCCTAATAAAAATTATGAATATATTCCCGGTAAAACTAATAATAAAATATATATAGCTATAAGTGTTGCAAATATAGATAGAAAACCTGTTAATATTAAAATTCTTTATGGAGCAGAAGATTTAAGAATAAATGGTTTCACTCCTAAAAATGTTAGTCAAGTTATAACTGGTGTTAAGAAATCTTATGCTGGTTATATTTTTCTTGATTTTTTTAAACTTCATAAAGAAGAAAAAGAAAAATATATTAATCTAATTGATATTACAACTAAGATATAGTCAGGCTTATAATGAAAGTTATAAGATTACGGATAGTTCTCAGCTTCCACCTGTTAATGAAAAAACAAGTCAAGCATTTCTTATATCTAGTAATACTTATTATCTTAAAGAAATTGTTAGACAAGGAAATAATAATCCTATTGGTAAACTTCTTAAACTTCTTCGAGAAGATATAGAAAATAAGAATACTTGGAAGTTTCTTGATTATATATCTAAAAATAAACAAGAATATAATGAAAAAATTGAAGGATATTATGTTTGTGGTCAAGCTGAATTTTCTGAAATAATTGATACTTGTTTTAATGATGAAGCTTATACTAAAGATATAGATATGTATCGTATTATAGCTTATACTAATAATCGTGTTGCTACATGGAATAATTATGTTAGACATTCTATTATTAAAGATGCTAATAAAAGTTTGATTACTAGTAATGACTTAATAATGAGTTATGTTACAATAGTTAATAATTTTAATGATATTATTATTAACAATAGTGAAGAATATATCATTAAAGATATTATTGATACTGTTGATAACACTTATGAGTTTAAAGGGTTTCTAGTTAAATTTCAAGCTATTCATGGTGGTGAAATAACTCAACCTTTATTTGTTATTAATCATACTGATAATTATACATTTCAAATGTATTATAAGAAATTGACTGAGCTTATTAATTATGCTAAACAAGCTAGTAGTTCTGAACGTGGAAGTAAATGGAAACAATATTTTGATTTTAAACGTAAATATCTTCTTGCTGCTAATGTTACGAATAGTAATGGTAAGATTATATTTAGTAGAGATTTAGATTATGGTTTTGCAATTACCTCTCATAGAGCACAAGGTTCTACTTATAAAAATGTTTTTGTAGATATTAATGATATGATTTACGATAAGTATGGAAATCCTTATACTAATAGAGATGAAATGCTTCGTAGATTATATGTTGCTTGTTCTCGTGCTAGCAATCAATTAGTATTATGTTATGGCAAATAAAACAGTTGATGAATATATTGATTGTATAAATTGTCCTAATCGTATATTTAATACAGGTAGTTATATAATTGGTGGTAGAGGAAGTATTCATGGAGATATTGTTTTCCTATTTCCTAAAAGCGATAAAGAATATAATAATCAATTATTTATTGATGTTGGTAATCTTTATGATGAATATTCTGGACGCAATAACACTGAAGATGTATATATGACTTATAGTGTTAAATGTTCTTGTTCTAATAATTATGATACATATAATGCTGCTGTTAATAATTGTCGTAAAATTTTATGGAAAGAATTAGCTAAACTTAATTATAAATATCTATTTATATTTGGTGAAGCATGGAGAAGTATTAGTAATAATCCACTTCCTAGATTTATGGCTACTGGCGGTAAATATGTACTTGTTAATTATTCTCCTTTTGTTAAATATAAAGATGAAAATCTTTATCATACTTTTAAACAACGTTTTGTTGATGATGTTATTTGGGTTACTAAAAATAGAAATAATTATGGTATTGGAATATAAATGATTAATTGTATAGGTTATGATGTTGAAGTTCTAAGAAATTTCTTTTCTATAACTTTTGTTAGTATTAACAGCTATCTTAAAGTTTTTAAAGATTGTGTTGGAGATGATGGAAAAGCTATACCTTTAGTTCAAAAACTATCTGTTGAACAAATTAAAGCTCGTCTTAAAACTGTTGAAAAACATAGTTTTTATATTACAGATAAAAACGACAGTCAATTACTTACTATAATAGATTATATTAATAAGACTAGATTATATAAAGATTCTAATGGAAATATTATTCGTACTGATTTGTATGGATTTAATAGTTTTAATTATGATAATCTTATGGTTGCTGCTTTACTTAGTTTTTATATGCGTACGAATAGTACGAAAGAACTTATTACTAAGTTATATGAAACAAGTAAAACTATAATTAATAGTCAAAATGATAAAGATAGATTTAAAAATGATTTTTATCTTACTAGTCTTAGAAAATATAAACTACCATTTACTGGTATTGATGTAATGAGAATATTTGCTCTTAACAAGGCAAGTTCTGTTATAGATAAGAAAACAGGAGAACGTAAATATGTTCCTAAAGGTCTTAAGCAAACTTCTATTAATCTTCAATGGTATGAACTTCTAGAATATGAACTTCCTAATATCAATGAAAAAGAAGCTGAACTATATAATAGTATTCCTAATCTTAAGGGGATGACTGTTCAACAACTTAATAAGTTTGTTGATAAGTGGGATAGATTTATTCTTGATGAATATATTGAACCTATGATGCATTATAATCTTAATGATGTTTTTATAGTTTGTGAAATTGTTCGTCTTTATCCTGAAGAAATTAAATCCAGATATGCTATTAGTAGAGCTTATGATGTAGACGTTCTTAATTCTAGTCGTAGTAAAACTGCTGATATTCTTTTTGAGAAGTTTTATAGTAAATTTAGTGGTCTTGCTCCTGAACAATGGAAAGGTAAGAAAACTGAAAGAACTGCTATGAGTTTTAAAAAAGTTATTTTTCCTTTTATTAAATTTAAAACTAAACCTATGCAAGATTTTCTTGATGAATGTCTTAAAACTACTATTTATAGAGTTAATAAAGATGCGTTTAGTAAAGAAGTTAAAATTGGAAATGTAACTTATACTGTTGCTACTGGAGGTTTACATAGTCAAGATAATCCTGTTGAATTATGGAGTAGTGGTAGAGAACTATATCTATCCTCTACGGGGGGTCAACACGATATCCTTGTTAATGATAACGATTATGTTTATATTCATGCTGATATTAATAGTATGTATCCTAGTATTATTGCTGCTCATAAAGTAGCTCCAGCTCATCTTGATACTAATGCTTTCTGTAATCTTATTGAATGGCTTAAAAATAAGCGAGTTGAAGTTAAGCATAGTAATGAAGATATTGTAGATGGAATTGATAGAGATACTTTAGCTTTGGTTCTTAAGATTGTTATTAATTCTGTTTATGGTAAACTTGGATTTGAAGCTGGTAATCTTTATGATAGACTTGCTGTACTTAAAACTACTATTAATGGACAGTTAATGATGTTAATGTTAGTAGAAGAGTTAGAAATAAATAATATTCATGTATTAAGTGCTAATACTGATGGTATTGTTATTAAACTTTATAAACGAGATATTGACATTTATAATCGTATTAAAGATACTTGGGAAAATATTACTAAACTTAAGTTTGATACAGATTATTATAATTGTCTAATTAGCAGAGATGTAAATAATTATCTTAGTCAGTTTAGAGTTATTAAAAATGGTGTACATAAACTTAAACTTGAATCTAAAGGTGCTCTTAATCCTATGATGTATTCTTTAGATTTAACTAAAGGTTATTCTATGCCTATTGTTGCTCAAACTATTGAAAACTATTTTCTAAAGAACAAACCTGTAATGGATACTCTTCAAGAAGCTACTAATATTCTTGATTTTTGTTTAACTCAAAATGTTGGTAAGCAATTTCATGTTGAAGAAACTAAAATTGAAAATGGACAAGTTATTAGAATTGTTTGTCAAAGATATATTCGATTTTATGTTTCTAATAATGGATATATAATTGAAAAAGTTCATAACGATAATGGTTCTCGTAATAGAATGGCTGCTGGTTCTGTAGTTACAGTTATTAATACACTTGATGATAAAGATATTTCTTTACGTGATATTAATTTTAAATTTTATTATCAAGAAGCTATGAAGATTATTAATCCTATTAAACTTAAAATTTCTCCTAAAGGAAAAGGCAAAAGTAAAATTAAAAAATATAGTGGTATGTATAATCCTATTTTTAATGAAGATGATTTTGAATGAAAAATGTATTAGAAGAATCTTATAATAAACTTATTAATAAATGGGGTTCTAAACAATATAAAGGTGTTGGAACTATACATTGTGTTCAACCTCTTCAATATACTGAAATTATAAGTAGAATTATAGTTCTTATGCGTAATAAGAATCCTAATATTAAAATACTTATTGTTGTAGGTGTTTGGAAGGAAAGAACTGAAATTGTTGATGCTCTTAAAAATAATAATATAAATATAGATACTATTAATATTCTTACTTATACTTATATTAATAGTAAATATAATTATAATTATGATGTTTCTATTGTTGTTGGAGTTAATGAATGGAATCTTTATGTTAATACTGCGTTTAATCATGCTAGATTTAAACTTATGATTATAACTAAAGATACTATTGATTCTGCCAAATTAAGTACAATTTATCTTAATATTCCTCCTATTAATGATAGTATAAATTCTAGTAATATTAATGGAGTTCGAGCTTTACTCCCCGTAGAGGAACATAGAGAGCCTATTCTATTTATTAATCAAGAAGATATTGATAATTACGATAAATATACTGAATATATTACTCAAACTATTCAAGTATTTGGTAATCTTGATAATATTAAATATGCTCGAAGTGGTACTCCAGATGGACGTAGTGCTATGCAATATATTACCGAAATAGCTGAGTATAATGGATGGAGTAATAATATGGATATGACTAATCCTTTTAGTGAACAAATAGATAAATGTTATAATCCTATTGTTCTTTCTAAAAGAGTTAAGACTTTCTATAATATTGTTCGTGAACGTACTCTTCTATGTTCTGATAATGTTTGTAAACTAGATAGAATTGTCGAGATTGTTAAAGATAATCCTGATAAGAAATTTATTATTATTAGTAAGAGAGGAGAATATGCTGCAACTATTACTAAATATATTAATGATAAATTAGGTGAAATATGTGGTGATTACCATGATAAGATTGATGATAAAGTTCTAGTTGATTCTAATGGTATTCCAGTTTTATATAAGACCGGAAGCCAAAAAGGTAAGCCTAGAATCATCAAATCTAAGGCTATTTCCACGCTGAATTTGAAGGCTTTTAATGATGGCTTATTAAGAGTATTATCCATAAAAAATAGTTCAAATACGGAGCTAGAAACAAGCGTAGACGAATGGATAATAACCTCACCATTATGCGATACAATAGATGAACTTATATATAGATATAATGGTATTAATTGTAATCAATCAAAACTTAAAGTACATAAACTTTATATAAGTGGAACTATTGAAGAAGCTGCCTTAAAGAAAGAAAAGTTATCACCTAATCATCAGGTTATAGAAAATGTTAATTCTAACATTTGTGCTCAAAATTTTGATGATATTATTTGTTAGTATAAATATAATAGTTACATTTGTAGTGTAATCAAAATCGCTCTTTGATGTAATGGACGAAGAAAAAGAAATTAAAGTTAATGATACTGCTATTACTACTAGTAATAATGGTATTGAAAAACACAATGGTATTCAACATACCAATGCTGCATATCAGTTAAATTATATGAGTGAAGCTGAAATTGCAGGTCTTGAACTATTTATTAAACGTGTTATGCGTAGTGATAAATGTGGTATTAAGTCTATTGAAGATGGTCTTGCTATTGCAATGCGAGCTAAAGACCTTAGACTTCCATTTTCTACTTGTATTGAACATATTCATGTAGTTCAAGGTAAAACAGGTGTTGATGTCCATATTATTAAGGCATTACTTGTCAAAGGCAGCGTGAGTTGGGAAAAAATAGATGATTATCGCGCTCTGTACGAATATACAGATGGCTTTAATGCTTATGATGAAGATAAACTTCCTCAAGACTGTATTAAGTGTCTTACTCCCAAAGAGGCACAAACTAAAAATACAGAAGATAAAGAACATGAACATATATATGTTTATCCTGTTAAATATTATAAAGATTATAATGGTAATGTATATAAAGAATATCAGCTTAATGGTAAGTTTGAAATAGCTACTAATCCTGCTGAAGCTAAACAAATTGCTTCTACTGGTAAAGTTCCTGTTTATAGAATACCTGCTATTCCTATTGATTATATTACTCGTTATCGTTTTTATCGTAAGATTGGTGGACGTGATATTATTGCTGAGGGTGAGTTTACTTATAAAGATGCTATTGTTGCAGGATGTTTTGAAAAAGATACTTATAAGAAATATCCTAAGATAATGATTAGTCATAGAGCATTTGTTTATGGTGCTCGTGAAATTGCTAATGATTTAATTATGGGCTGTCTTAGTACAGAAGAATTAAAGACTATGCAAGGAATTGATTTGAGTAATGAAGATATTATTGATATTACTGAAATTCAATAACATAAACAAGATAGAGATTTTATTATTAAACAAAACAGTTGTAAAACTGATATTATTAACTTTTAAAATTTAAGTAAAATGAAAGATTTTAGCAAAGGTTTAAGTTTTGGTATGGGTATTGTTAATGCTGGTCAAAGAGCAGTTAGTGAAGAACCTGAATTGATAGTTGTTTCTACTCCTGGTAGTTTCCGTATGACTGCCCAAGTTTCTAAAGCTCTCGGCATTGCGCATGGTGAATATGTAATGTTCATTAATAACTGTGCTAATATTGATAACGCTATTATCAATAAAGTACCCGAAGTTGTCGCTTTCTGTGAAGAAAAAGGTTTGGATGTTGATTCTCCCGAAGCTGCTATGGCTGTTCATGCTGAATTTGATATTTGGGCTTTAGCTAAAGGTATTGCTGAACTTGATAAAAATGGTAATCCTTGTACTACTCGTATTCGTATGACTAAGAACGATAAAATTAAGTATGTTAATACTTATTTTAATGAAACTCTTGAAGGTGCTTTAGCTTCTTCTAATGAAGAGTTAAAAGCTGTTCTTACTCGTGAAGGTATTACAGAAGATGAACAAAAAGAACTTTTGATTAGCTGCATTCAGGGTGATGAAGTTGCTAAAGTTAAAGGTTCTAAATGTGCTAATACTGCTGCTTTGTCTGGTATTGGTGTAACTCTTAACTTTACTGATTCTAACGTATGGAAACAGTTGAAGTCTAATATGACCGATGAAGAAGCTACTTCTAAGAATCGTGTTTATTCTGTTGATATTGACAATTTGCAAGAAGCTGTTGTTAATAATGGTCATAAGGATGTAGTTGTTAAGATTGCTTTGCTTACTGAATATAAAGACGAAGATCCTATTCGTATTGGTAAGAAAGGTGAAGCTGAAAAGACTGAGAAATAATAAATCTTCGTCCTAATATTATAGTATTTTGAACATAGAGCCGTATTATTAGTAAACCTAATGATGCGGCTTTTATTTTATCTAATAATTCTTTTAATTACTTTAATTATGTCGACAGAAAAAGAAATTAAGAATGAAGCTGCTGTTGCAGCAAGTGCTGAACAAACTGCTAATGCAGAAGTACAAACACCTAAGAAACGTAAAGGTAGAGGTATTAATAATGAATTACGTGATGTAACTCGTAAGAAATTTGATGAACGTACTGATTGTAATAAAGCTAATGGTTTATTCATTGGACATCTTGAAGATGTTAAAGTTGATTGGGCTACATTGAAAGATGATGTTCAAGGTATGCCTTCATTTGCTGGTATGAGTATTCCTTATCTTACATTTACTTTTGCTAGTAATCATGAAAATATTAACGAGCGTCGTTATGTAACTCAACGTCTTCTTCCTGCTGAAAGTAATGTTGAAACTATTCCTGGAGCTAAAAGTGCTTGGAAAGTTGATAACATTTTCCGTTTTATGAAACATATTTATAATGTTTTTGTTCTTAAAGGACGTGATTTAACAGAAGAAGAAATTGATGCTCTTACTCTGCCTTTTGAAGACTTTGATGAAAACATGCAATATGTTCCTGTTGAACCTGAAGAAGTTATTGCTGGTTATAAAATTGTATTTGAGAATTATGTTAAGTTACTTAATAATAATGGTAAACCGGTTTATAAAGATGCCAAAGGTAAGCCTATTACTATTTGGATGAAACTTCTTCGATTCATTAAGAATGATGGTAAATGGCGTGCTGTTGTTGGAAGTAAATCTTCATTTGGTGATTTAGGATTTCCTACATTTATCAACGATGGAGTAATTGAACTTTATAAAGAACAAACTGCTCCTAGTCTTCACATTGACCCTTATAAGGAAAGTATAGTTTATAAGCAATCTGCTGAACAAGCTAAACAACCTAATGTTGCAATGCCTGGTGTTAATGTTATGCCTGGTGTTAATGTTATGCCTGGTGTTCAACCTGCTTCTTCTATGAATCCTGTTGGTGGATTTAATGATAACGCAGGTTTCAGTCCTTTTGGTGGTGGAGATGATGCTGCTGGTGCTTTTGTTAATCCAACAAGCGATTTACCATTCTAAAAATTAAAGTTAGTTAAATAGTTGTATATAAGAGGATTAGGTACTAATTTAGTGCCTAATCCTCTTTTTTTATATGTTCACGATAAAGGTCAAATTAAGTATATTATGAAAAGAAATATTGGAAATACTATTTTAACTAAAGATTATATTTTCTCTAAAGTTAGTCAAATAACTATTTTTAGTACCTATACTGGAATTAGTGTTGAAGATATTCAACATTGTATAGATACTGGAGAATTTATATCTAGTCCTTTTCGTGAAGATACTCATCCTAGTTTTGGTTTTAGATATGATAATAGAAATAAACTTAAAGGAAGAGATTTTGCTGGATATTGGTGGGGAGATTGTATAGATGCTGCTGCAACTGTTCTCTCTGAGATTGTTCATAAGCAAATTGATATTTCTATTAAGAGTCAATTTCTATTTGTTCTTAAACATATTGCTTATACTTTTAGAAATATTATTTATGGACAAGACAAAGATGAAAACAACGATAGTAGTATTGCTAGGGCTATTAGTAATGTACGTAATCATAAACCTATTATTGAACTTGTTACTCGTCCGTGGAATAATTTAGACGCTAAGTATTGGGGACAATTTGGTATTAGTCTTAATTTTCTTAATACTCATTTTGTTTATCCTGTTGAACAATTTTATATTAATCGTTCTACTAATCCTATTCCTAAATATTTTTATGATAAAGATAAGACTGATTTATGTTATGGTTATGTGCTTGGACAAGATAATAGAGGTATAGTTAATGTTAAACTCTATTTTCCTAATAGAAATAAGAAAACTGAAGTTAAGTTTATTACAAATAGTAATACTATTGAGGGAGTTATTAATCTTGAATTAGATAGATATGATGCTATTATTATTACTAAATCTACTAAAGATAGATTAAGTCTTGAAAGTTATATAAAGAATTATAGCCATTCCATCCTCCACGGGGGGTCTACACTGGAAACTAAGTATATTGGTGTTGTTAATATTCCGCATGAAACTTATAAACTTCGTCAAATTGAATATGATTGGCTTCGTAGTAAACTTACTAGAAATGGTTTTCTAATCAGTCTTATGGATAATGATAGAACAGGTCTTATGGAAGCTGTTATTCTTAAGAATGATTATGATATTATACCTATTATTATTCCTAAAGAACTTGGTGTTAAAGATTTTGCTGAATTAAGAAGTAGTTATTCTATAAATGTTATTAATGAATTAACTCAACAAGTTGTTAAATATATAGAAGATAATTATGGAGAAGAAACTGAATTTACTTGGAATACGGAAGAAAGTGATACTTTACCATACTAAAAGTTTAGTTGGTATTACTTATACCGTAATGCGTCCTATTACTGAAGAAGATGAAAAGAATATTGATAAGCTAGAATATCTTGATATAGATAATAGACATATTGATAAAAAAGATATTTATTGCTATGGAGAAATTAATTTATCTTCTGATGATGATATTCAATATCTCAAAAAGTTTAACTTACTTGATACTGATAATGGTGGAATTATTCATAGTAATTTTAATTATCAAGAAGGTTATGCAGTTATTGAAACAGTAGCTAAAACTTATCCTACTTTTGATGCTATTGAATGGTTTAAATATAATCATTGTCTTATTGGTAAACCTGCTCGTATTATTATTTATAAATGTAAGAAAGAAGATTTATGATAATAAAAGGATACGAAGAAAAGTTAGATGGTATGTATATTAGATATATTAATCATCTAATTAATAAAAGTAATGCGCATGGTGCAATTGAATATTTTATTAAAGATTTAGATTGTACTACTATTTATGATGATGGTTCTCGTCCTAGACAAACTATTAATTATGGTTATCGTATTGCTATTTCTAGTATTGAATATATTCTTGACCAATTATATCTTGTTTTAGAAGAACATCCTGAAAAAGCTCAAGATTATATTGATTATCGTAATAATATTATTAAAAAAGTTATTAATATACATGAAAAGAATATTGATTTCGAGAGAAGAAACCCAGTACGATATTATACTAAAGAATCAAGGAAAAGGACTAGAAGTTCTAGCAGAGTTAATACAGCAAAAGACATCTTTACAAACAACGCCATTGATGTTAGCACCGGTGTTGCAAAGGCTGTTAAGCCTAAAAAGGAAACGGTTGCTCAGCGTAAAGCTAAACTTCTAGGAGGAAAAGCTGTTAGTTTTGCATTTAGTGGTTTAAAAATAAGTGAAAACAATGAATAAACTTTATCGTAGAAATAATAATGGTGCTCCTACTGTTTGGTGGGCAGAACTTGACAGTGGTACTAATAGTATCACTGTTTTTTATGGTCTTATTAAAGGTAACATTCGTAAAGAGATTTATACTGTTACTCAAAAAGATGGCAATAAAGAACTTCAAAGTAGATATAATGATAAGATTAAACAAGGTTATAAATATCTTGTAGAGATATGTGATATGAATGATAGACCCCCCGTGGAGGATGTAAGTAGTCTTGAACTATATAACTTTCTTAACATTTATCTACCTAAAGAACTTACTAATGGAAATAGTGGTCTTCTACTCCCAATGCTTGCTAAAACGTATAGCGGTAATGTTTGGAAAAAAGTCAGTTATATGTATGGTCAGTATAAGATTAATGGTCTTCGTTGTATTATTACTGCTTATGCTCAAAATGATATGTTCAAACCTACCAGACTTCGTTTCCAAAGTCGTGAAGGTATTACTTGGCATACTCTTGGCTATCTTGAAGATTATCTTCTTTCTGTTATTCCTACAAATGTTATCGGAGATATGATTGATGGATATGTAGCTCTTGATGGTGAAATTTATCTTCCTGGTCATTCAATAAATGAAATTAATCATTTTGTTAAAGACCCTAATTGTCTTGAAAATAAACTTCTTCAATTTTGGTGTTATGATATTATGATGGAAGGTAATCAAACAAATAGAAATTATTATAGATATCATATACATATACCTACTTTATTTGCTGATATTAATACCCATCTTAATAATAAAGAGCGACTCATTATTCTTCCTCATAGAATTGTTAGTACTGATAATGAAGCTATTGAAGCTAGAAATCATTATATTAATATAGGTTTTGAAGGTCTTATATTACGTAATCCAGATACTGATTATCAATACGGTCGTCGTAGAGTTAATTATATGGAAAAGTTTAAAGATACTGCTGAAGGAGATTTTGTTATTATTGATATTTATAAAGAAGAGAAGCGAGATTTACCTATTCTTCTTTGTAGAAATGATATTAATAATGAAACTTTTGAAACTAGATTAAGTTCTCCACATTCTGTTCAACGTGATGTTTTATATAATAAAGAAAAATTTATTGGAAAAACTGTTCATATACATTATGGCGAAAGAAGTGGAATTAGTAGAGTTCCGTTTCATATAAAAAGCGTTGTTTAAATGGAAATACTTGATTATAATATAATTAAAAATCATAGTTTAGATAGAACTAAATCTTACTTTAGTTATTATTATAAATCTATTATTCTATTTACTGATTATGATGCTAAAAGTTATAATTTTGCTACTAGATATAATGATATAACTAAAAAGAATGAACTTTATGTAATTCTATATAAAGATAAAGTTTCTAATGGTGGTGTTCCTCTTATTAGAGATGCTAATACAGGATTTAAGTTATTTCTTTCTAGTAATATTATTAATACTTTAGATAAAAGATTATATACTAAGTTTGTTGCTAGTAAATGTGATTTTAATATTAATGTTAAATTTGTAGAAGAACGTGATGATTTTTGTATTATTTATAATATAGATATTGATTAAGTTAAACCTAGTGCTCATATCGAGTGCTAGGTTTTCTTGTCTCAGACTGGATGTAAAATGATACATAACACGCTCGTAGATATGATTCTTTTTGCCTACATTGAATTTTATATATCAAAATGAAGAATCTATCACGATTCAATTTGCGTGGCATTGTGAGCTTTAAAATGCGTAATTCTTACTATTACATTCAGCATCAAATTTATCATTAAGTTTACTAGTAAATTCCTATTATATTTTTATATTTGTGCTGATAAAAAAACAAATTATTATGAATCTTAATAAACCTAGTCTTATTGGTATTAAAGGATTTAAAGGAAGTGGTAAAGATACTGTTGCTTCTATGATTAGTTATATCCTTTATGTTGGTACTACCAAAGCTAATTTTGATAGTTGGCATGTTCAACATCAAGCAGATATTGTTAGTAATAGTGAAATTATAATTCATTTTGCTGATAAACTTAAAGATGATATTACTGATTTATGTGGTATTAATCGTTGTTTATTAGATAATAGACTTATTAAAGAAACCCATTATTATAATTTTGCAACTGGAATTGTTTCTATGAATACTAAAGATTCTTACCATGTTATTGATGAAGTACCTACAAATTTATCTCATTTATTAGCATTAAATGGTAATAATGTTAGTATTAAAATTCGTACCCTTCTTCAATATTATGGTACTGAAGTTATTAGAAATAAGTTTTGGCAAGAAGCTTTTATTCGTTATACAATTAATAAAGCATTTGGTGTTATACATAAAGAGGGACGTTGTATAATAGCTGATGTTAGATTTGATAATGAATGTGAAGCTATTAAAAAATATGGAGGAGTTATAATAAGAATAGACAGAAAAGTTAATGAAAGTAATAACAACCATGAAAGTGAGAAAATAAAGATTTCTCAAGATGAATATGTTATTACAAATGATGCTACTCTTATGGGATTATTTTATAAAGTTCTTGGTTTTGTAATTAATAATATTGTATGAAGTTACATTCTATTTTTGGTATAAATGGTCTTGCTAGAACTTGTTTATGTTGTGGTAAGATTATAGGTTATACTCCTATTGGAGATAATGTTGATGAAGACCTTTCTAATAGTAAACAAATTGCTGATGCTACTGTATGTAAAGAATGCATAGATAAATTAGATAATGAAACTTGTTTTGTGGCTTGTGATGTTAATAAAGAAGGTTATGTAATTTCTACTTATGATACTTTATGGATTAAAAATAATGGTCTTAAAGAGTTTTTTAAAGAACTTGATTTAATACAACCTATTAATATTATGCCTAAAGAACATTTCTATACTGTATTTGGTAATGTAATTAAAGATTTTTATAGTAATAAAGAAAATGAAAATAATAGAACCTAAAGTTGAACTTTGGCGTCAAGAAGATGCTAAAGCTCATGTTGCTAGATGTGCTAGAGTTTGTTATGGAAAAGAAACAGGTAATGATGAAGCTACTGTTAAAAGATTAATTAATAGTAAACATTGGAGTATGTTTCGTCATGAAACTGTATATGCTATGATTCCTATTGAATTATGTTATGGAAATTTTGGAGAAATTCTTAAGGGTTATAAAGCTTCTCCTTATATTTCATGGGTTACTGTTAGAGATTATATATATGTTTCTACTAATGGTAATTTTATGTTAGATATAGAAAAATATGAACCTATTTTATATAATGAAATTAATAATTATAGAGTTAGTGAAGAAGAATTTAATTCTTGTGAAACTGCTTATAATCTTTTTACTCGTTGGACATTTTGTGTAGATACTCAAATTAGTACTTCTCGTGAATTAAATAGAGTTAGTCCTAATAATATTGCTGAAAAATCTACTCGTTATGTTTACGAAGATGGTACTATTTGTAGACCTCATTGGATGAGTAATGATATAGCTAATCATTTTAATAATGAACCTATATTTGACGAATGGATTGTTGAAAATGAAGAACATAAAAAAGTTTATTTATATTATGATGCTTGTGAAAGTAGTTTTAATAAATATCACATTCTTATTGATGAATATAATATGAATCGTCAAGATGCTCGTGGTATTCTTCCTATTGATACTGCTACTCGATGTGTTTATACATATTCTATTCTTGAATGGCGCGCTATTCTTGATTTACGTTATTATGGTACTACTGGTAAGCCTCATCCAAATGCCTATATTATTGCTAGTATGATTAGAGATGAATTAATGGAACTTGGTTATGACTTTAGATGAATTTCGTAGACATCCTGCTTATGATTATTATATAAGAACTCTTGTTTCAAATTGTCTTGTTTGTGATTTAGAAACTAAATTCGATAATCAATATACTATTATTTATATGAAAAGACCTAATTTTGAAAATAAGAGAAAAGATTATATAATAAGTGTTCCTTGCGATATTGCTGATGAAAGTGAAGAATATATTCAATCTCTTCTTACTTATGATAATTATAAAGATTTAGAATATATTCGTAAGGATAATGAATTTTATTTTTATCTTAAAACTTATTCTAATGGATAAAATTAATCAACTTAAACATTTTGATGCTCTTGATTATGAAGGCGAATATTTTACTAATGAATTAAAAGATGGTGAAGAATTTCTTTATTCTACTATTAAAATTCAAGATGATAGTAAAGTTACATTTCTATGTAAATATGAAAGTAATAAACATATTCAACCTTGTAATTATTGCCCATTAGTAAAATATCTTTGCCTTGGTATTGATTGTCATGCTGTTATACTTAAACAAATAAAATATGAAAAGAAGTAAACGTTATATTAAAAAGCAAACTAAATCTCTTATTAATAAGAAAGCTCTAGCTAAAATTATTGAACGAAGTAATATTTGTAAACATGCTATTAAAGAATTAAAACTTGCTGGTTATGGCAAAGGAGATGGTGGTCCTAACGATTGGATATATCAACAAGTTCTTGAAGCTGTTGCTGTATTTTCTTCTCATGACAATTCTGGTATTTCTGCTCCTTGGGAAATAAATCTTGTTCAAAAACTTTGTAATTGGGGTATTATTTCTCCTCTTACTTTTAAAGATGATGAATGGATTCGGATTAGTGAAGATAGTTTTTATCAGAATAAGCGTAAAAGTTCTATATTTAAAAAACCTGATGGTTCTATTTATGATATATATGCTTTTAGTAAAAAGCCTACTAGTACTTATAGTTTTAATACCAAAATTTGGGAAGAGAATAATAAAGGTATTACTTGGAATGGTGGGTTATTTGAACATAAAGATAATATTCTTACAGGTCGTTATTTTAATAGATGTTGCATTAGATGGATTGACATAGATAAAGGTTATACTCCTAGACCAAAACAAATAATTGATTGTGTTGAAGTAGAAATTTCTCCTGATAATTGGATTATGTCTGTTGATGCTAATAATACTGATTTAGCAATTCTTAGTGCTTATTATCATATTGATTGGAAAGAATGTCGCTGTTTAAAAGGAGTTAAACTTGAAGATGTTACTCCTGAACTTGAACAAAAAGCATTTAAAGAAATGAAGTAAATTATTAATAATTTAAATATTAAAGTTATGAAAAGAAGTTTTTATGGATTTAATAATCGTTTTAGAACTACTAAAAATACAGAAGTTATTGTATTTGAAAAAGGTGGATTTGTTGGAAATCTTGGTTTAAGTAAAAAACTATGGAATAAATATGTTGAAGTTGAAAGAAAATATAAAACTGATACAGATAAAATGACAGCTAGTGATTATACTCATTTATTTGGATATTTAAATCCTTATTATCGTGCTGCTTATTCAATTCCTAAACGTAAAAGATAATGGCTAGTATTTATAATATTACTGCTGAGCTTGAGGATATATTTCTTGAGTTAGAAGAAAATGGTGGAGAATTAACTCCTGAACTTGAAGAACGTCTTGCTATTACACAAGATAATCTTAAAGAAAAACTTAATAATTATCGTAAAGCATATACAATGCTTAATCTTGATGCTGAATCTTGTAAAAAAGAAGAACAACGATTAGCTGTTCTTCGTAAAACTAAAGAGAATAATGCTAATAGACTTAAAAATGTTATGCTTGATGCTGTTATTACTTATGGTGATTTAGGTAAGTCTGGTAATAGGTCTATTGATTTAGTTGATAGTAAACTTTATACTAAAAATAGTAAATGTGTTGAAGTAGATGAGAGTCTTAATCAAATATTTATTGATTTAGTATTAGACCATTTTAAAACTCTTTGGGATAATGATTTAATTACTGATGATATTGAATCATTTAATAGAGAAATTATGCTTGATAATATTAATACTAAATTTGCTATAAATTATCCTGAGCAATCTGCTAAACTTAAAGAAGAAACTGGAGGTTATTTTACTCTTGATGATTTAGATTGTATTAAAGTTAAATTTGAAATTGAAAAACCTATCGGTGATTTAGCTAATAAAGCTAATTTTGATTTGATTAATACTTTCTTTAATCATCAACATGAAATGACTAGAAGTAGTTCTGTTAATAAAACTACTATGAAAAATATTCTTAACAATGGTAGAGATATTAGTATTGCTAAGTTTGTCGAAAATACTAGTCTTATTATTAAATAGCTAAATTATACTCCCCGTGGAGGATGATGTGCATTTCATCCTCTACGGGGAGTCAACACTACTAATCTTGTTAATTATGGAACTAGAAGATAAAGTAAGAGAAGTAATTAAATGGTATATAGATACCTATGGAGTTACTAACAGTCAAGCTATTAGAGATATTGAACGTATTATTGAATATATTAAAACTTATAATTAATGTATAAAGTTAAAGGTAAGCCTTGGGCTTATTCTGGTGCTATTGATGTATCAGATTGTTCTACTGCTAAAGAAGTTATGATTAAAGCTAATCTTAACTTTGAAGTAGCTAAATGTGAACTAGTTGGTAAAATGCCTATTAAACTTACTGGAACTGATGAAGAACTTGACCGAATTATTAAAGAACAAAAAGAAGGCGCTCATGTTTTTGGTACTGACATTTATCGTAAGTGTGATAACGCTTTTGCTACCTATCGTACTGATTACAATATTCCTTTAGGTGTTGTTAAAAGTAAATATACTATTGTACAAAACAATGATGCTTTTAATTTCTTTGATGATGCTATTGGTAAAAATTCTGCTATTTGGCAAACTGCTGGATTTTGGGGAAATGGTGAGAGAATATTTGTAAGTGCTAAACTTCCTAATAATATTCTTGTTAAAGGTGACCCTGTTGAAAATTATCTAGTATTTACTAATACTCATGATGGTAGTGGCGGAGTTAAGATTTTATTTACTCCTATTAGAGTTGTTTGTCAAAATACTCTTAATGCTACTATTCGTACTAGTGGTAATTATATTAGTTTTCGACATACAACTAGTGTTCATAATAAGATTTCTGTTGCACAAGAAATACTTGGAATTAGTAAAATTAAATCTGAAGAATTTGGTCAATATTGTAATTTACTTGCTAATATTAAAATTACTGATGAAGATGTAATTCAATTTATTGGAGAAAATATTCTTACTCAAGATGAAGTTCAACGTCTTAAAGATACAGGTCATACTATTAAAGATATAGCTTATCGTAATGGTTTAGCTTTATCTGATAGTAAAATAAGTAGTAGAAAAATGAATGTTATTTCTGATACTTATAATTATTATTTTGATGGTCCTGGTCAAAGAGATATTTTAGGTACTGCTTGGGGAGCTGTTAATGCTGTTAGTGGATATTATTCTAATATAGATAATATTGAAGGTACTAAACGTTTTGATAGTATTTGTTATGGAGATAAGTCAAGAAAAATAGAAACTGCTTTTGCTCTTGCAGAAGCTCTTTAATTTATTAATTTAATTATATATGGAAATAAAAGTATTTAAACTAAAAGAAATTCAACTTCTTAGTGGAGATGTTGTAGATGTAGAACAGTATTGTAATGTTCAACCTATTTTACCTGTTTATGGTAAAGAAGGTGATGCTTGTATGGATATTTATCCTATACATTGTGAATATGATAATACTAAAGATAGATTTATTTATCATACTGGTTTAGCATTTGCTATTGGTAATGATGATGATGGTAATCCTAATGAAATGGCTCTTCGTCCTAGAAGTAATCTCACTAAATCTGATTTTTATATGCCAAATGCGCCTGGTACTCTTGATTGGGGTTATCGTGGCGAACTTCTTATTATTTTTAAGAATCGTACTTCTAGAGATTTAATTCATGCTGTATCTACTCTTGTTGAAGTAGTTGATAAACTTAGAGAACATATGCATTTACCTGATAGTATGGTTGGCAATTCTAGACTTAAACTTAATAATGTTAGAACTACAATGACTAACATACTTGCTAAAGTTTCTATTCCACCATATAATTGTGATGGTAAAGATAGATGTTGTCAACTTATTATTAATAGTGCTGAAAGAATTAGTTGGAAAGAAGTTAAATCTATTGAAGAATTAGGAGAAAGTGAACGTGGAAACAAAGGATTTGGAGAAGGAACCGGTGGAGCAGCTAAAGCTTAAAGTTGGTGCTCGTTATATTCATAATAAAACATCTAATGAATATATAATTATTAGTATTACTAAAATGAAACATCCAGATACAGGTGAATGGATTCCTGCTGTTATTTATAAAGTTGATGGACTTGAACCTTTATGGTGTAGAAGTGTTGAAAGTTTTAAAAGTCATTTTAGTGATGCTAAAGTTGAAGGTAATGAAGTTTATCTATGAAAAAGTTAATCTTATTCTATTTACCTGATTGTAATGTTAGTAAACTTTTTGAAGAAAGGCTTCATAAAGCTCTTGCTCTACCTGAGTTTGCCGGTAGGTTTAATCTTATTAGGCATAATCTATATACTGATAATGGTAGACAAGAGGCTAGGAGTATTGGTGTTAATGACGCTCCTACTGCTTATTGTAACGGGTCTGTGCTTCGTGGTGTGCAAAGTGATTACTCTATTAGGAAGTATCTTAGGAGCATATTAGAGCAGTCATAGATCTATTTCTTTTGCCCTACATTGAATTTTAATATTTAATGTGATTAATCTATCACGCTTTGATTATCATTCAATGTAGGGCTTTAAAATAACCAATTTTATAAATTCTCATTATATTATATAAATATTATGGTTAAAATTGAATTTTATTATAGAAGTAATTGGGATTCAGACATTATCTGAATATCTTCTGGCAGATAGTATTTTCCAGCCAGTGATTGCAGCACTTATTGGATTGATACCTAACTGTGCGGCTTCTGTTGTGATCACGCAGCTTTATATCAGCGGTGCAATTTCATTCGCATCTGCCATTTCCGGTCTCTGTACCGGAGCAGGAATTGGATTGGTTGTACTTTTTAAGGTCAATCGGGATAAACGTGAGAACATAAAGATTGTACTCACTTTATATGCACTTTCAGTGATTGCAGGAATGGTTTTACAGATCTTCGGATTTTAAGTTGTCAAATTGTGAAAAATGCTGTCGATAAGCGACACGAATTGACAAAAAGTTAACATATTCGAAATTGATTTTCTATTTTGATGTGCTATAATAAATATGTTCACACTTGAGATATACCTTTTTGTGAGGAGGATTTATTATGGTAACAAAAAAAGGGACACCTGTAAAAAAGACAAAAGATGTAAAAATAGCTGCAAATGTTATGGCTGATTCGATAAAGACAGAAGAGAAAGCAAAGGCAGAAGTTAAGACCGAGATAAAGCCACAGACAAAAGAGAAAGTAGAGGCAGAAGCTAAGACCGAGATAAAGCCACAGACAAAAGAGAAAGTAGAAGATAAAGTTGAGAAGGCTGCTGCAGATACA
>OLSP01000916.1_pt1 | contig 28933 bp, 24 predicted proteins | sample 1672941 | NCBI WGS metagenome assembly OLSP01 (sample SAMEA3136739, study PRJEB25190) | human gut metagenome | reverse complement strand
AGGATTGTCAACAGTTTTACCAGATCTTTTTCTGTCTGGGGATGCATCATATAATGGTGCTTCCCCTTTTCATAATACTGCAGCGGGAAATGATCGTTATAGTTTTTTCCGTTGTAGATCTTGGATGCCGCCATACGACCCATCATCATCTCTGCGATATATTTTCTCGGCATCGGCATACCGGTCATCGGGTTGCCGTCTTTTTCCACACTGTAATCGATCCAGTATTCAAAATGATGGCGGTTGCGTCCTTTGTGATGCAACCATGCTTTGGATACGCCGGTCTCTTCTCTCTCTGCATTGTTCGGACTGCGGTTGCCCTGATAATATTTGCATCCGACCAGAAACTCCGTCGGCGAATATTTTGACAGGTCGTGTGTCAGTCCCTGTTTGTAAAGTCCGATTTTAAAACACTCTTTCATCACCAGGATCTTATGCCTTGTGATGGTTGTGAAGTGTCCGATTACTTTCTTTAACATCTTTATGCTTCCTTCCAATCAACACGATTACCGTCCTTGACGATACCTGTACCTGTCTGCTGTCCGGCAACAGACGCCATTTGTCCTCTTCCAAAATGCCCTCACTCGTATCCAGAGCCACATTCCAGCGATAGCCGCCCGGCAAAGCCGGAAGTGCAAAAGTATGCTCCATCCAGTGCATATTATAGGCAATATAGATCAGTTCATCCTCATCGGCATATTTGCCGCAGTACATAACACCGATCTTACGGTTCTGCCCGTCCAGTTCCCCATACCACGCACTGCTGCTGTGATAGGAAATCCCCGGAAAACCGCAGGATAAGCTGTCCGTCATGCTCAGTTCCTGTCCCATATGCAGGATTTTATGCTTTTTGCGAAATGCGATCAGATCTTTTACAAACCGGAACATTTCACTGTTTCCGGATTTATATCCTTTCCAGTCAAGCCAGGAAATCTCATTGTCCAGACAATATGGATTGTTGTTGCCAAGCTGCGAGTTGCAGAACTCATCCCCGGCAAGGATCATCGGCGTTCCTGCCGACAAAAGCAGCATACACCATGCATTTTTCATCTGACGGTTTCGAAGCTCCAGAATTTTCTTTTTGCGGCTTTTTCCTTCTTCTCCGCAGTTCCAGCTGTAATTCTGCACTCTTCCGTCACGGTTCTGCTCGCCGTTATCTTCATTGTGACGTTCTTCATAAGATACCAGGTCACATAATGTGAACCCGTCATGGCTTGCTATGTAATTGATCAGCCCACTGCCCTTTGGATTCCGCCTCATCCGCTCTGCAAATGCTTTCAGGCTCTCTTCGTCTCCTTTTAAGAAACGCCGGACATCGATCATAAACCCATCGTTGCACTCTGCCACCATCCGCTTTTTTGGCAGATTCTTCTTGCCATAGATCTCCTCCACCGGAAAATAAATATTTAAAAGCTTGGTATCTGCAAACAGCGGATCCGTCGCCATCAGGTTACAGATGCCCTGCACGCCGCGGACATGAAATCCATCCACATGATATTCCTGCACCCAGTATTGCAGACATTCCGTAATATAACGCGGGCTGCATCCTTCCGGAAAATAAAATTCCATCAGAACTTCGATACCAAGACGGTGCATGGTCTTTACCATATCTTTAAATTCACGCACCGGATCTTTTGTCGCTGCATAGGCACGTTTCGGGGCAAAATGAAAGGCCTTTGTATAGCCCCAGTAGTTCAGACGCTTCGGAAGCTCTTCTTCTTTACGGTACCGGGCATGTGTTTTCACAGACTCCATTTCAGCGAATTCATAGGCCGGCATCAGCTTGATCTGATTGATGCCAAGCTCTTTGAAATATTCTGCCTTCTCGGTGATTCCAAGGAAGGTTCCCTTATGACGCACACCGGAATAACGCTGTTTTGTAAACCCACGTACATGAAAGCTGTACATCACGGCATCTTCGTATGCGATCTGCGGTTTCCGGTCATCCTCCCAGTCGTAATTTCCGGCGATCATCGCACAGCGGACTTCGTGTCCCTCCGGATGCTCCTCACCAAATTTCCCGGTTCCGATCAGTACTTTTGCATAAGGATCCAAAGTTACTTTTCCATCTATGCAAAAATTGTATTCATATCGTGCAGATGCTATTTTTTCTGCTTTGACACAGACGATATCTCCAATCGTGTTTGTTGCAGGAAACGGTATTTCCTGTATTACTTCTTTACTGCCTTTTTTATAAAGAAGCAGGCTGGCTTCTTCATTGTTTTTGCGTTCCATCGAAAAGACGATTCCGTCTTTGACCGGAACGGCTCCCATTGCCTGGAATGTTTCCACTTTCATCAACCTTTCTGTGACTCTATTTTTTCCGCCAGATCATTTAAATAAACCCATCGATTCATCTTTTCTTCCAGTGCATGCTCCGCCTTTTCTTTTTCTTTCATCAGTTCGTTTAATTTTCCCGGATTTGTTGCATTTGCCAGAATCTCAGCTTCCAGAGCGGCGATCCCATCTTCTAACTGTGCAATGTCGTCATCGATCGTTTCAAATTCTTTCTGTTCTTTATAGGAAAATTTCAGTTTTGTCTTACGGTTCTGCTTCCAGTCTCTGGAAGATTTTGAACTCCCTTCCTCAGACTTTCCCTTTCCGGATTTCCCGAAAAGTGCATTCCCGCTTTCCGATGTTTCTTGTGATGTTCTTTTCTGTTTTGTTTCCAGATAGTCGGTATAACCACCTTCGTACTGCTGCAAATGACCATTTCCGTCAAATTCAAAAATGCGATCCACCACATTGTCCAGAAAATAGCGGTCATGGGATACGGTGATCACAATCCCCGGAAAACTGTTCAGGAAATCCTCCAGAATCGTCAGCGTCTGAATATCAATATCATTGGAGAGCTCATCAAACAGATATACATTTGCCCCGGTAAAAATAACTTTCAGCAGGTACAGTCTTTTTTTCTCCCCGCCGGAAAGCTTGGATACCGGTGCATACTGCATTTCCGGTGTAAACAGAAATCGCTCCAGCATCTGAGATGCCGAGATCTTCCCGTCTTTTGTCGGCAGATACTCTGCCACATCTTTGATGTAATCGATCACCCGCTGCTCGGTATTCATATCCGGCACTTCCTGTGCAAAATATCCAAGCTGAATCGTCTCACCAATCTCCACGCTCCCACTGTCCGGCTCGATCAGCCCGGCAATGATCTTGATCAGCGTTGATTTGCCGCATCCGTTCGGTCCGATGATGCCAAGCCGCTGATTTTTCAGAACAATGTAATCAAAATCATCGATCAGTACTTTCTCTCCGTAGCGTTTGCTGATATGATGCAGTTCTACTGTCTTTCTGCCCATCCTTGCAGCTGTTGCTTCAATCTCAAGTGTGGCGTCACTGACCGGTGCTTTTCCCGCTTTTAAAGCCTCAAGACGCTCCAGTCTCGCACGCTGTTTGGTACTTCTCGCACGACAGCCGCGTTTTGCCCATTCAAGTTCCATACGAAGGACGCTCTGTCTTTTTCGCTCCGTTGCCAGTGCCATCTCTTCTCTTTGCACTTTCAGCTCCAGAAATTTTGAATAATTTGCTTCATAACTGTAAATTTTCCCGTGATCCAGCTCCAGGATCCGATTACTCACACGATCCAGGAAATAGCGATCATGCGTTACCATGATCACGGTTCCTTTATAACGATTCAAATAGTCTTCCAGCCATGTGAGCATCTCATTATCCAAATGGTTGGTCGGCTCGTCCAGCAGCAGTACATCAAAATCCTGCACCAGTGTCCGTACAAGTGCTGCCTTTCTCCTCTGACCACCGGAAAGCTCTGCCAGCGGCTGCTCATGATCCAAAATGCCCAGCTGATTGAGCATGCTCTTTGCTTCACTTTGCAGTGTCCAGTCCATGTCCCACATACCATCTGTCACATAGGAAAGTACGGTTTTTTCTTCCGGAAATGCCGGATTCTGCTGCAGGTATGCGATCCGGATCCCGTTCTGTGTGATCACCTGCCCTTCATCTGGCTGTTCCAGTCCGGCAAGCACACGCAAAAGTGTTGTCTTTCCGGTTCCGTTGATACCGATCACACCGATCTTTTCTCCTTCGGAAATGCCACAGGAAACGTCATCAAAAATCACTTTTCCGCCAAAAATCTTGCTGATATGTTCTATATTGATAATATTCATAAAATGCCGGCTCCTTGTCTCTGTCTTCTATACAATTATACTAAAGCAAAAGATGCATTGCAATAAGAAACTGTAAATTGTCTCTTTTCACAATGCACCTTGCATTATATTCACACTCTTTTTCCGTTTCAAAGATCAATATCCAGCTCTACCGGGCAATGATCAGAACCCATGATTTCCGTGTGGATCTTGGCATCCACCAGTTTTTCCTTCAGACTTTCCGAGACACAGAAATAATCAATACGCCATCCGGCATTTTTCTTCCTTGCCTGGAAACGATAAGACCACCAGGAATAGATTCCTTCCTGATCCGGATAAAAATAGCGATAGGTGTCGATAAATCCCTGTCCCAGCAATGTAGAAAATTTTCCGCGTTCCTCATCCGTAAAACCGGCATTTTTTCGGTTGGTTTTTGGATTCTTCAAATCAATTTCTTTGTGTGCCACATTCAGATCTCCGCAAAATACAATCGGCTTTTTCTCTTCCAGCCCTTTCAGATAGGAAAGAAATGCATCTTCCCATCGCATACGGTAATCCAGTCTTGCAAGTTCACTCTGCGAATTTGGCGTGTAGACCGTCACCAGGTAAAATTCTGCAAATTCCAGGGTGATCACGCGGCCTTCCTGGTCATGTTCTTCGATACCGATGCCGTATGCCACGGACATTGGCTCTCTTCTGGTAAAGATGGCCGTTCCGGAATAGCCTTTTTTTATCGCATAATTCCAGTACTGATGATAACCTTCCAGTTCAAGGCTGATCTGCCCTTCCTGGAGTTTGCTTTCCTGAATACAGAACATATCCGCATCCAGCTCCTTAAAAATATCTAAAAATCCTTTCTGTACACAGGCACGCAGCCCGTTTACGTTCCACGATATCAGTTTCATCCATCATGCTCCTTCCTCTGCTTTCTTTTTATCATATCATCTTTTCTTTTACAAATCTACTTGCATTTCTTGTACTTGTCTGTTAAAGTGGAGGAAGTGTTACAGCGAATCCAAGAATGCCTGGGCATTCTTGCTGCAACGAACAGTAGCATAACTATAAAGAAATGAGGTAAATACGAATGAGCGATTTTGAAAACGGATGTGCTGGTTCCTGCGATGCATGCGGTTCCAAAAGTGACTGTGAAAAAGCAACCGTTACTCTGACACTGGACGATGGTTCCATGATGGAGTGTGCGATCCTGACGATCTTTGAAGCAGATGAAAAAGAATACATTGCACTGCTTCCGCTGGATGAAAAGGGCAATGCTTCCGAAGAAGGTGACGTGTATCTGTACCGTTTCCAGGAAGTAAACGGAAATCCGACACTGGATAACATCGAAAGTGACGAAGAATATGAAATGGTTGCGGATGCATTCGATGAATGGCTGGATAATGCAGAATTTGAAGATATGGAAAACTAATCTTTTTCATGGAGCAATTTTTCTGTGTATGTTAAAATCCCCTGCAGGTTTTTGTCTGCAGGGGATTTTTTAACTCCTTTAAAAATCATTTCTGCTGTTTTCCGTCACAGTTTGACAGATGGCTTATTTTCTGTTGTTTTTGCGTCGTATGCCGGATACAAACAATGCGATGAGTGCTGCAAGAGACGCTGCAAGCACGATTGAAAGTAAAACAATCGGGGAATTGTCACCGGTTACGGCTGCCACCCGGACATTCGAGTTTGAACCAGAAGCACCTTTGTTCGTGCTGTTGGTGATTGTATTGCCGGTCACATTCAGCTGTACTGTCTGTACATCGGCATCCCCTTTGGCAATCCACTTGCCGTCTTTATAGAGCTGACGCTCATATGTCACATTCAGTGTATAGGTTCCGGCTGTTGTAAACTGGAGTGTTCTGGCATAGGCGTTTGTTTCGTTCAGATCTCCTTTTCCTGTTCCGCAGGTCCAGGATACCGGAAGATAACGCACATCTCCTTCGATCGGTGCTTTGTTATCCATCCGGTCACCAACTGCCTTGAAGGTAATGTTGGCACCGGTCGCATAATTGCCGCCATTTGTCAGTCCTTCAATCTTATTGTTGTCTGCTTCTCCGATCCAGTTGATCTTTGGCAGTGTCTTGGTCTCTTTCTTCTTGCATATGCCACACTTACGTTCTTTTTTACCCTTCTTCTCATGCGTTGCTTCGGCTGTGACTTTCCATTTGCTCCAGGTATGAGCAGCCAGTTTGCCTCGTGTGATCTTGCAGCGTTTGCAGGTGCTCTTTACTTTGCAGGTTGCTTTTGTCCAGTCATGCCCAAGAGCTGCTGATCCTTTGATTCCGCAGCGTTTGCAGACGGCCGCTTCTGTACAGGTTGCTTCCTTCCAGTCATGCCCAAGAGCCGCTGCTCCTGTTACCCCACAGAGCTTGCAGATGGCTGCCTCCGTACAGGTCGCTTCTTTCCAGTCATGTTTGCAGATGGTCGCCGTAACTTTATATTCTCTTGTCACGGTTTTTCCGTCTTCTGCGGTTCTGGTAAGTTTATAGATGACCGGTATTTTATCTGATGCAGAGAAATCTACTTCTTTTTCACTTGCCGGATCTACGGTCACACCTGCCGGAACCGTGATCTTCGGTGCCAGTTTTTTCAGATCTGTATCGCTCTTCTGCATAAGAACGGTGATTGTCTGTTTTTCCTCATCGATCGTCACTTTGGCATCTTTCACTTCAAAAGCAGTGATCTTCAGATTCGTATTTTCTGTTTCAGATTCTTTTGTTTCCGATTCTTTCGTCTCAGACTGTTTCGTTTCGGATTCCTTCGTCTCTGACTGTTTTGTTTCTGATTCTTTTTCAGACTCCGTTGACTTCGCATCTTTTGCTTTTGCATCTGCCTTTGTTTCCGGCTGCTTCTCACTGATCTTCGTCTCAGGCTTCTTTTCCGTTGCCTTTGTTTCCGGTTTCCTGACTTCTGTTTCTTTTTCGGTTACCTTTGTTTCCGGTTTCTTCACTTCTGGCGTTTTTTCGGTTGTTTTCGTATCAGGCTTCTTTGCTTCGGCTGCCTTTGTCTCTGGCTGTTTTGTCTCTGCAGCTTTTGTCTCCGGCTGTTTTTCGGTTGTCTTTGTCTGAGCTTCTGTGATCTCAATCGTCAGTTTCGGAAGCACCACATCTTTTGCCAGCTTATAATCATCCGTAATCTGTGCGGTAAAGGTATACTTACCTGCTGTGGAATCCTCTTTATAGTCTGTTTTCCATGTAACATCTTTGATCTTGATATCCTCTGCTTTTTTGCTGTCTTTCTCTTTATAGCCTCTGGCAGAAAGCTTATCCGGAAGTTTCATATCTTTGACCTTTGTTCCCCTGGCAAAAGAACCTTTTTCCAGTTTCGGATCCGTAATGCTGATTACACGGATCTGCTCTTTTTTCTCTGCTTTTTCTGTTCCGGCTTTGGCAGAGACTTCCGTTGTCTGTCCGTCCACCGGTGCTGCTATCGCACTGCCCGGCATCGCAGTTGCCATAACTGTGACTGCCAGTAGCACTGCCAGTATGTTTTTCCTTCTCTTCATAATATCCACCTCCTGATTCTTGATCACGGTTTTTATTCTACAATATTTCGCTGTGATTTTTCTCACATCTGCGGTAACTTCACAAACCCCCTGTAATCATTTATTGTCAGGTCTCACATGCGTTCGCCCTGAATATTCCCACCATAGCGAATCCCGATCAGTGTCAGCCCTTCCGGTCTCGCTGTCTCCCCTGCGAGCGTCCGGTCTTTTGCTTCAAGGATTTTTTTGATCTGCTGCGGCTCGATGAATCCGCCTCCCACGCGGATTAATGTGCCGGCAATGATGCGGACCATGTTGTAAAGAAATCCATTGCCTGTGACACGTATTATGATCATATCACCTTCTCTTATCACATTCAGAGAATAGATTGTGCGAACTGTATTTGTTACTTCCGGTTTCTCGGTACAGAAGCTTTTAAAATCATGTTCTCCTACCAGATACAACGATGCTTCCTGCATCTTCACTACATCTAATGGATAATAATAAAAAAAAGAATTTAATCTTCTGGTCGGATCCGGAAATCGGCGGTTCAGGATACGATATTCATAGGTTTTGGTGGTTTTCTGAAAACGCGGATGAAAATCAGACGGCACTTCGCAGGAGTCCTGGATACGGATGTCTTCCGGCAGCCTTGTATTTAATGCATAAGAAATCTTGTCGGCAGGCATACGTGCACTGGTATCAAAAACAGCCACGTTTCCCAGAGCATGCACACCTGCATCGGTGCGGCTCGCCCCGATCACTTTGATTTCTTCTTTTAACAGTTCTGATAAATGATGATTTAAGACTTCTTCTATGGTAACTGCATTTGGCTGTGTCTGCCAGCCATGATAATTTGTTCCGTCGTATGCTACAATGAGTTTCACTCGTTTCATATTTTTTCTCCATTCTGCCATCTGATATGGCTTTTATTTTAGATATATATCAGCCGAGCTGCCCAGAATCGCATGCCGCATCTTATATGCGTTCGACTTGAATTCTGTTTTTTTCTTTATTAAAAGCCCTGTTTCACGAAATAATTTTCATGAATCAGGGCTTCTTGTCAAGCGGATATTCGCGATTGAAGCAGAGGACTTCCTTGATTTGGTTAAAATGCTATGATATTGCCCGTTGCAATAATACATACCAGATAAGTCAGCAGTATCACATATGCAATATGGTCTCTTTTTTTATAGATCAGCGGCTTCATCTTCGTTCTTCCCTCACCGCCGCGGTACCCTCTGGCTTCCATCGCCATCGCAAGGTCATTTGCCCGGCGAAATGCCGAAATAAAAAGCGGAACAAGCAGCGGTACCAGGCTTTTTGCTTTCTTGATCAGTCCGCCGCTCTCAAAATCGGCACATCTTGCCATCTGAGCTTTCATGATCTTGTCTGTCTCATCGAGCAAGATCGGGATAAAACGAAGTGCGATGGACATCATCATGGATATCTCATGCACCGGAACTTTGATGACTTTCAGCGGTGAAAGGGCTTTTTCCAGTCCGTCCGTCAGATTATTCGGTGTCGTAGTCAGCGTCAGCACTGAAGATCCAAGGATCAGATAGGTCAGGCGCACAGCCATAAAAGCAGCCTGCCGGATACCTTCCCAGGTAACTTTTAATTTCCAGATCGCAAATGCTGTCGTTCCCGGTGTCAGAAACAGATTAAACACAACGGTGATCATCATCAGCACAAAAATCCCCTTCAATCCCTTGACCATAAAAGAAAACGGCACTTTTGAGATCATGATCACAGCAGCCAGAAACAGTGTTGCCACAACATAGACACTGATCTTCTGAAACAAAAACAGTGAAATAATAAATACGATCGTCCCAAACAGTTTGACGCGGGGATCCATTTTGTGGATTACGGAATCAGACGGATAGTATTGTCCTAATGTAATATCTCTTAACATATCTTTTCCCTTTTCTTGATTGCCAAAAGAATGGCTTCTTTTGCCTCTTCTACCGTGGTTGCTGTCGTGTCAATATCCCAGCCTTTTTCTTTCAGAGCCTTTACCACATAAGTGACCTGAGGTGCTGCAAGTCCGACGCTTTCCAGCTCTTTATAATGCTGAAAGACCTGTTTTGGTGTATCATCAAACAAAATCTTTCCGTCATTTACTACAATAATACGATCTACATATCTGGCAACATCTTCCATGCTGTGCGACACCAGTATAACTGTGATCTTACGTTCTTTCTGAAGCAGTGCTACCTGATCCAGGATCTCATCGCGTCCTTTCGGATCAAGCCCTGCGGTCGGCTCATCCAGGATCAACACCTGCGGATGCATCGCAAGGATACCTGCAATCGCCACACGCCTTTTTTGACCGCCTGAAAGTTCAAACGGCGATTTCTTATAATAGCTTTCATCCAGGCCAACCTGTATCAGTGCTTTTTTTGCCCGCTCTTCCACTTCTTCTTTGGATAATCCCAGATTTTTCGGTCCAAAGCAGACATCAGAAAAAACATCGACTTCAAAAAGCTGGTGCTCCGGATACTGGAAGACCAGACCGACCTTACTTCGCAGGGTACGCATGTTGTAACCTTCCTGATAAATATTTTCTCCATCATAATAAATCGCACCGGAAGTTGCCCGAAGCAGTCCGTTTAAATGCTGGATCAGCGTAGATTTCCCGGAGCCGGTATGACCGATGATCCCGATAAACTGTCCGTCCGGAATTTCCAGACTGATCTCATCGAGTGCTTTTTTCTCAAACGCATCGCCCTCACTGTAAACGTAGCTTACTTTTTTTAATTTCATTGACATAATGCTTTTACTAACTCCTCCGTACTTAGTACACATTCCGGCAGATCAACACCGGCTTTTCTCAGTTCGTGTGCCAGAAGAGTCACCTGTGGCACATCCAGACGGTATTTTTTCAGAGTGTCCACCTGAGCAAAAATCTCGAACGGTGTCCCCTGCATAACGATTTTTCCATCATCCATCACGATTACTTTATCTGCATAGATAACTTCTTCCATATAATGCGTGATCAAAATGGCAGTTACTTTTTCTACCTGATTTAACGCACGCACGGCACGAATCACTTCTTTTCGGCCGTTCGGATCCAGCATTGCGGTCGGCTCATCCAGAACGATGCATTTTGGATGCATTGCAACCACGCCGGCGATCGCCACACGCTGTTTTTGTCCGCCGGAAAGTTTGTTTGGAGAATTTTTGCGATATTCCCACATGCCGACACTTTTGAGACTCTCTTCAACTCTCTCCCAAATCTCCTCGGTTGGTATTCCCATGTTTTCCGGTCCGAATCCGACATCTTCTTCGACCACCGTACCGATGATCTGGTTGTCCGGATTCTGAAATACCATCCCGGCCGTTTTACGTACCTCCCAGATATTCTTTTCATCCCGCACATCCATACCGTCCACATACAAGGTACCGTCTGTCGGTGTCAAAATCGCATTGATCTGCTTGGCAAGCGTGGACTTTCCGGAACCATTATGCCCCAGAATTGCCACAAAATCGCCTTTTTTCACATCCAGATCCACACCGTCCACGGCACGGATCGTCTCTTCGACTTCCCCATTTTCGTCATACTTTTTATATTCAAATGCCAGCTTCGCCGCCTCAATGATTCCCATGGTCCACCATACTTTCCTGTATTTTTAAGATACTTTTACGCAAGTTTTCGGAGTGCTTTTTTGCACTCGCATTTTATTGTAAAGGATTTAGATGTTAATTACAAGTCTCTTCCAGCTGTTTTTTTAAATATCTTCCGACTACTGCCGAAAAATTATCAATTCTGCGGATATAGGCAAAATCTTTGCCGAAAATTCTCCGCTCCGCCTGAAGATCCCCTTCCTCCCCAGTAAAAACACCGAGTACGGATACACCCGCATTTCGCAGATGCCGTACTTCCATTGCCGTATCTTTTGTGCCATAATCACCGAAATAAGGCCTGGGATTGCGGCTGTTCGGGCGATTGACTACAATATCATTTGGTCTTCCGTCGCTTAACACGATCAGGATTTTGTTTTCTTCGTCTCTTTTCAGAAGCCCTGCGGCTGCAGCACGCACAGCCAGTCCGTCCCGGTTGTTGGAAGAGCCGTAAAATTCAAAAATACGCAGGTTTGCTTCTCTTCTATCCTCGTATTCCCGAAATCTCCGCATGACCGTATAATCCCAGAACGTGCAGAAACTCATAACCCGGTGTGGGATTCCAACATTGGTGAGTGCCTCACTGATCATAAAAGCCTGCAGTGCCACATGGCTCTGTCTGCTTCTCTGGGAACCGCTGCCGTCGATCAGCACTTCAACCACAAAATCGGTATTATAACGCCTGCTCTCCTGCTGAAACAATTTTCTGTTCTCTGTCCGTCCGATATTCCAGAGGCGATTTGGCAGGATTCTACCAGATTCTCCCACATAGGTTTCTTTTTCGTTCCTGGCTACCAGTGCACGTTTTAAAACATTGGTCAGCATATCAATATTCTGTTTTGCCATTCTGCGGTTCTGCTCGTATACACGCCAGTTGACTTCTTTCGTCCTTCTGGCATACTCTGACTGGGCGTTGACTTTCACCATATTTGCAAGGATCCCATCTGTAAAATATAAAGTACAGTCTGCATGTGCCCCTGTGCAGATCTGATGGTTGATGCGTTCTGCCTCCAGCGGTGTCAGGTAACTCCTGCCATAATTGAGTTCAATGTAACTGTTCATTTTTGCAATTGCCTCATCATCCAGCCCGATCACCTGCGTACCGCCCTTTTGCTCCAGTTCCTTTTTTTCCTTTTCCTTCTCAGAAAAAGAAGTCATGGCATCTGCCAGCTGATGCTGCATCCTCCGATAAGCATCTTCCGCCGCTTCTTCTTCCAGAAAATCCTGCCAGTCAAAGCCAGATAATTCTTCTGTGCTGACGGAAAGGACTTTTTCCAGATCTCCGACTCTCTTTTCAAACGTCGGATCCACCATCTGATTGTAAAACCAATCAACCGCCTGCACCAGTTCTTCCGTTTTCTGTGCCTGTTCCAGCCTTTTCAGCTGTTCAAACGGGCGGATCACGCGGCTGTCCGCCGGAGCACTCCCGGTCAGTGCTTCTCTCATATAGGCAAGTTTGACTTTTCCGGTATACGTGTCCAGCATTTTTTCAAAATCGTGGTCCATGATCGCCTCAAACGCTTTTTTGCGGATATCCGGGACACCGGGCCGCTCCTTTGCGATCTTGTCATGGCACGCCGCCTCCACACAGATCTGTCCCAATGTCACAAGCTGACTTTCATCTGCCCCGAGATACACTTTTTTCAGAAGATAGAGTGCAAAAGCATCCTTGTCAAAAAACCTAGAAAAAGCTCCCTGCTTGATGGCATCGTAAATAGAAATGTATTTTGATTTGTAAAAAGATGTCACATCCGGCTTCGTATCCAGATCATAATCTCCGCTGATCGTCCACATCAGGTTGCGGATGCGGTTCTCAATCTCAAAACTGCCATGTTCCAGCTCTTCGTTTGTCAATCTTCAAACACCTCCGCTGCTTCAAGCGATGACGGGATTCTGGTCATAATGATATCTTCTACCATCTCCCTTTCGAACAGGTCAAAGCTTTTGTTGCCCACGCCCATATGGATTGCCCGGATCGGTGAAAGTCCGATCTTCATCAGCCCGATCGCCGCCAGGAGCCCTCGAAGATCCAGTGCTTTGGCAGAAATCTCGCTGTTCTGGGCTTTTGTCTGAAGATCCAGAAACAGACCGACAAACTGCTCTGCCGCAGATTCTTTTAAGGTTGGATACATGCTCTTTAAAATATGATTCAGAGTTTCCTCATCCGGTGACGGCATATTGATGACCACAAATCTGGAAACAAGTGCTTCGTTTAACTCTTTTGTGCCGGCATAGCCGTAGTTCATCGTACCGATAAAACGCGTAGCCGGATGAAGTGCAACTCTTTCGTATCCCGGCACATCAATTGCTCTGCGGTAATCCAAAGTTGCATGCAACACCGATACGGCATCGTTTTTTGCCATGTTGATTTCATCAAGGATCCCAAAACCTCCGGTTTTTGCACACTGGATAATCGGACCTTCCCGCAGCTGGACTTCGTTGTTGCGGAACGTATCCGTACCGATCAGTGTACTGCTGTCTGTATTGACATGAAAAGAAATATTATAAGTTGGCCTTCTAAAAAGCCAGGCAAGATTTTCTGCAAGAATATTTTTCCCGGTGGCCTTTCCGCCGCAGAGCAGCACGTTTTCGCCCGCTAACAGAGCCGCGATCGCCATTTCCAGAACCTCTTTTCCGAAAAACGGGATCTGCGGACGGATGCAGCGTTCTTCTGCCGCATCGCCCGTATCATTTTCTCTTCGAAATTCCATAAGTTCTTCTAAAATATGCCCGGAAATGCCCTGTTCTTCCAGCCTTTGTATCTCTTCTTTTAAAATCTGCGAACTTTTCTCTGTATTTGATATCATATCGTCTGTCTCCTTTTTTCTCCCTGTCCGGGTTTTGGTGTGCCGTCTCCTCGCAGTTCTTCAATAAATCTGGAACAGGACAGCTCCTGCCCATAGCGTTCTTTTGCATAATACAGATAGAGCTTGTCTTTTGCCCGCGTCATGCCCACATAAAACAGACGGCGTTCTTCCTGGATATCCACATCCATTACTGCTTTCCGGTGCGGCATATTGCCTTCCACTGCATCCACAAGAAATACCACCGGAAACTCCAGACCTTTGGCACTGTGCAGTGTTGTAAAAACAACCGCCTTTGCTTCTTCTTTCTGCTCACTGCTCTTTTTCTGCAAAGCTTCTTTATATTCTTCCATATGGACATACCAGGCATCAAAAGTATCAAAACTTCTGGCTGCTTCCTGAAGTTCATCTAAAACCTCATACAGCTCTTCCGGCTTGATCCTGCGAAACTGTGCATATTCTCTCAAATATTCTTCATATCCTACCGCATGCCTGATATAATTGATCGCCGCATAAGGCTTCATTTTCGCAATACAGGAAAGATCATATTCCAGGCGGTCGATCCGATCTTCCATCCAGTCCCGCCCCTGACATTTCTGCCGCAGTCCTTCCAGTGTAACCGTCTGGGAATCCAGATAATCACGGCTGATATAACGGTTCGGACGGTTTATGATCTGCAGAAAATCTTTCCGGCTGCGATTTCCGTTTGCAATGCGTATGTAGGTAAACAGATCGTTTGCGATCCAGTGTTCGTAAATATTCGGCAGTCCGTCTCGCATCCGGAACGGGAGGTTGTATTCCATGAATTTTTCCAGATAAATACGTGCTCCGGTATTCGTCCGGAACAGAACTGCGATCTCCTGCGGCTCTCTTCCGTCTCGCAGCATATCCTGCACTTTTTTGACAACCGCCAGAGCCTCCATTGCCTGATTCTGAAAGAAAGAAATTGTGATCTTCTCTCCGTTTCCGCGGATGCCATGTATGCTTTTCTGAAAACGGTTGGTGTTGTGAGCGATCACCCTGCCGGCTCCTTTGATGATGCACTCCGTCGAACGGTAATTCTCTGCAAGCTGGATCATCACAGCTTTCGGAAAATCTTTTTGAAAATTCAACATAATCTCCGGCTTTGCACCGCGAAAACGATAGATGGACTGGTCATCATCGCCGACGATAAACAGATTGTTTCCAGGCTGTGCCAGAAGTTTGACCGTCTCATACTGGATCGCATTGATATCCTGAAATTCATCGATCAGAATATAGCGGAAACGTTTCTGCCATCCCCTGCAGATATCCGGTCTTGCTTTTAACAGTTCGTAAGTGCAGACCAGCATATCATCAAAATCCAGTTTCCGTTTCCGTATCAGAGCCTGCTGATATTCTCTGAAAATACTGCGGAACACATCTTCCGGGCAATTAGAAGAATAATAATGCTCAAGCGATATCCGCTCGTTTTTGATCAGACTGATCTCCTCTGTGACACCCAAAAGAAACTCCTTCTCATCTTCGATCTCCAGATCCATCGGTTCCAAAATATCACGCAGGATCGTATATTTCTCTTCTTCTCTTAAAATATTTTCTGCCGTATAGTGATAGGCAGCTTTGAGGATCGTAAAAAAGACCGCATGAAAGGTACCAAAAGTAACCGGTGCATAACGTCCCTTCATTGCATTGTGAAAACGCTCCCGCATCTCGATGGATGCTGCTTTGGTAAACGTGATGACCAGGATTTCCGATGGGCTGATCCCCTGCTTTTCGATCAGGTATTTTGTTCTCTCGGTGATAACGGTGGTTTTTCCGGAGCCAGGCCCTGCAAGACAGATGCAGGGACCTGCTCCATGGGCGACTGCCCTGGACTGAGTTTCACTCAAACTCATAGATTATTTCTCCAATTTCTCTATTGCCGCATGGATGCGTTTGATGGATTCTTCTTTTCCAAGAATCTCCAGGATCTCGGTTGCACCTGCCGGTGTTGTCTGTTTACCGGAAAGAGCAGTACGGATCGGCCACATGATATACCCGGTCTTATATCCATGTTCTTTACCGAATGCTACCAGTGCCTCAAACAGTGCATCGTTGCTGTAATCATTCTGTGCCTCAAGCAGAGGAAGTACTTCTTTTAACAGGTTCAGAGAAGTTTCCTCTGTTGTTTTCATTTTTTTGTGGCAATACATCTGTGTATCATACTCCGGAACTTCTTCATAAAAATCGATCAGCTCTTTGATCTCCGGGAATACTTCGATACGTGTCTTAACCTGAGATGCGATCTTTTTCAGATCCAGATCTTTGTGGATCGCTTCTTTCAGATATGGCAGTGCACGCTCGTAGAATTTATCAAAATCCATCGCCTTGATATATTCACCGTTCATCCATCTTAATTTGCTCATATCAAAAACAGCCGGTGATTTATTCATATGATGATAATCAAAAGCTTCTACCAGCTCCTCCAGAGAGAAAATCTCACGGTTGTCAGACGGACACCATCCAAGCAGTGCCACATAGTTTACAACTGCTTCTGTCACAAATCCCTGCTCGATCAGGTCTTCGTAAGAAGAATGACCGCAGCGTTTGCTCAGCTTTTTATGCTCTTCGTTTGTGATCAGCGGGCAGTGCACATAAACCGGAACATCCCAGCCAAATGCCGCATACAGACGATTGTATTTCGGTGAAGATGACAGATATTCATTTCCTCTTACCACATGAGTGATGCCCATCAGGTGGTCATCAACTACATTTGCAAAATTGTAGGTCGGATATCCATCAGATTTAATCAGAATCATATCATCCAGCTCTGAGTTCGGAACTTCAATCTTTCCGTAAATCTCATCTTCGAAAGAAGTCGTTCCTTCATTCGGGATGTTCTGACGGATAACATACGGAACGCCTGCTGCCAGTTTGGCTTCTACTTCTTCTTTGGAAAGATGCAGACAGTGTTTGTCATAAACAATAATTTCTTTTCCGGCAACTTCCTGTTTTAAAGATTCCAGACGCTCTTTGTCGCAGAAACAGTAATATGCTTCCCCTTTTTCAACCAGCTCTTTGGCATATTTCAGGTAAATGCCCTGTGCCTGACGCTCGCTCTGTACATACGGACCAACGCCGCCATCCAGATCCGGACCTTCATCATGAACCAGACCTGTCTCTTTGAGTGTATGGTAAATAATATCCAATGCACCTTCCACGTAACGCTCCTGGTCGGTGTCCTCTATACGGAGAATAAAGTCTCCTCCTTCATGTTTTGCAATCAGATATGCATATAATGCAGTTCTTAAATTTCCTACGTGCATCCTTCCTGTCGGACTTGGTGCAAAACGTGTTCTGACTTTGCTCATATCTTTCCTCCTCATCCTTGGGCTTTTCTATGCTTCCCAAAACGTCATTTCACTTCATTATATACTCTGTTTTGTAATTTGTACAGAGAAAAAAATCCCCGGAATTCTGAAAACAGACAGATATCTGCATTTCCAGAATTCCGGAGATTTTACTTTAGTTCTTCCATAATGTCCGCCACATGCTCCAGTTTTTCTGCCTTCCAGGCATTTGCCCCACAGAACAGCAGTGCTTCGTCCAGATTTCCTTTCGCCGCCGCGATCAATGCACGTGTGATACAGTAAGGGATTTCTTTTGGATTACAGTGTTCCAGGCAATGGAGACATTTTTTATCAATTTTATGCGAACCATGTTTGATAAAGGTATTGAAAATAGCACGCCCCGGCATGCCGACAGGGCTTTTGACAATACCGATCTGTTCTTTTTTACAGTCGATGTACGCCTGTTTATAAGACAGATCTGCGTCACACTCGTATGTCGTGACAAAGCGTGTCCCCATCTGTACGCCATCCACGCCAAGTGCCAGAGCCCGATCCATATCGGCACGGTCATAGATCCCGCCTGCCAGCACGACCGGTATATTTTTGTGGCTGTCCGCTTCGATTTCTCTTACCACGGTCAGGATTTTTTTTACTTCCTGTGCATAGGTCTCATCCGTAAACATTTCCAGCTGTTCCCGGTGAAAGCCCAGATGTCCTCCTGCTTTTGGTCCTTCGATCACCAACAGATCCGGCACAACATTGTATTTTCTTTTCCAGATCCGCAGCATCACTTTGGCCGCTTTTTCTGTGGAAACGATCGGTGCGATCTTCGTGTTGCTGCCTTTTACATATTCCGGGAGTTTTTCCGGAAGCCCTGCCCCGGAAATGATCAGATCCGCCCCGGCTTTTACAGCAGCCTTCACGTAATCTGCATAATCTTTTGTGGCAACCATGATATTAAATCCGACGATTCCGCCGCCTGCAAGTGCTCTTGCCTTTGCAAGCTGGGACTGTATGGCACGCAGATTCGCTTCTTTTGGATGTTCTTCAAAATCTGGCTCGCGAAATCCGATCTGTGCGGCAGAAAGGATACCGACACCGCCATTTGCCGCCACACTGCCTGCCAGATGCGAAAGACTGATCCCAACACCCATTCCGCCCTGGATCACCGGAATCCTTGCAGTTAAGTCTCCGATTTTTAATGGTTTTCTGTCCATATATATTCCGTCCTTTTGTACGATGTCAAAGTCAGACATCTAATACCTGCGAAAACGCTCGTAGCGTTCTATGGCAAGCTGATCTTCGCTTTTTTCTTCCTGTTTTTCCAGGAAACAGAGCATATGTTCTTTCATGTTTCCTGCAATCGTTTCCAGATTTTTCTTCTGTGCCGGCTCGACTTCCGGAACGATCCACTCGATCACACCAAGTTCTTTTAAATCTTTTGCCGTGATCTTCATGATCCCTGCCGCTTCTTTTGCACGTTTTCCGTCTTTCCAGAGAATCGATGCAAATCCTTCCGGCGAAAGGATCGAGTAGGTGGCATTTTCCATCATCCAGACTTCATTTGCCACGGCAAGGGCAAGTGCCCCTCCGCTTCCGCCTTCTCCGATCACAATGCTGAGTACCGAAACTTTCAGACCTGACATCTCACTGAGATTTTCTGCGATCGCTCTGCCCTGTCCGCGTTCTTCTGCTCCAATCCCGCAGGCAGCCCCCGGCGTATCCACAAAACAGATGATCGGACGATGGAATTTTTCTGCCTGTTTCATCAGACGAAGTGCCTTACGATAGCCTTCCGGAGATGCCATGCCAAAATTGCAGCGAATATTTTCCCTGGTATTTTTCCCCTTCTGCTGTCCGATGACTGTAACCGGAATACCCGAAAGTGTGGCGATCCCGCCGATCACAGCTCCATCATCTCCAAAGCAGCGATCCCCGTGAAGTTCAGTAAAATCTTCAAAAATCTGATCGATATAATCTCCCGCCGTGCATCTTGCCGGACTGCGTGACAGTTCCACCCGCTCCCAGGCACTTTTCTCCTTTTTATTTTCTTTATCAGAGTGCTTTTCTTCTATAAGATCTGTCTGGAACATGCTTGCTTTTGATGCAAAGGTTTTTGCTGCTTTCTGAGTGTGAAGCCTAAGTAATTTTCCAAGTTCTTCTCTCATATTTTTACGCTCAATAATCGCATCGATCATGCCTTTTTCCAGCAAAAACTCCGCTCTCTGGAATCCGTCCGGCAGTTTTTCTCCGGTTGTCTGACGGATCACACGCGGACCTGCAAATCCAATCAGGGCTCCTGGCTCTGCAAGGATCACATCGCCAAGCATGGCAAAACTTGCCGTCACACCACCCGTTGTCGGATCCGTCAGCACCGGAATGTAAAGAAGGCCTGCATCGCTGTGACGTCTGATTGCCGCTGCTGTTTTTGCCATCTGCATCAGAGAAATAATCCCTTCCTGCATTCTCGCCCCACCGGAACAACAAAACAGGATCACTGGCAGTTTTTCCTCTGTCGCTTGTTCAAATGCCTGCGTGATACGCTCTCCTACTACATATCCCATGCTGCTCATCAGAAATCTGGCATCGCACACACCGATTACCGTTTCCCATCCACAGATGCTTCCTTTTCCGATCGTAACGGCTTCCTTTAATCCTGTTTTTCTTCTTGTATCAGAAAGTTTTTCTTCGTATTCCGGAAAATCAATCGGATTTTTCTCTTCGATATCCGTTCCCCATTCCTGAAAGCTTCCTTTATCAAGCAGCAGGCGAAGTCTGGTCTTTGCCTTGATTCGAAAATAGTCACCGCATTTCGGACAGGTGTAAAACTTTTCTTTTACATCTTCCCGATAGACCATTTTTTTACATTTTGAGCACTTCAGCCACATACCATCCGGTACAGACGGTCCCTTCTCTTCTGGCTGCGATCCAATTTTTATATAGCCTGTCTTTTTAAACATGGATTTGAAAATTGCCATGCTTTGGCCTCCTTATTCTTTTTCCATCTGAAACTTTTTCTCTATAAAAGAAGTATCAAAATTTCCATTGATAAAATCCTCATCATCCAGAATCTGAAACTGAAAATCAAGATTTGTTGTGATCCCTTCCAGAACCAGTTCGCCAAGGGCACTTCTCATTTTCTGGATCGCCCCCTGTCTTGTCCTGTCATGAACAATCACTTTTGCCGCCATTGAATCATAGTAAGGCGATATCTCACATCCACCGTAAATAGCAGTATCAACCCTCACGCCAAAGCCACCCGGCAAATGTATCTGACCGAGCTTTCCAGGACACGGCATAAAATTCTTCTTTGGATCTTCGGCGTTGATGCGACATTCCAGTGCATGACCGCGTAACGTGATCTCTTCCTGCGTCAGATCAAGCGGCAAACCGGCTGCAATATAAATCTGTTCCTTGATCAGATCCACGCCAGATACCATTTCGGTCACCGGATGTTCTACCTGGATCCGGGTGTTCATCTCCATAAAATAATAACGCTTCTGCTTATCCAGAAGAAATTCAATCGTTCCGGCATTTTCGTAAGCTGCCGCTTTTGCGGCACGCACTGCCACCGCTCCCATTTCTTTTCGCAGTGTTTCATCCAGTACGCTGCTTGGAGATTCTTCAATCACTTTCTGATGATTTCTCTGAATGGAACAGTCACGCTCCCCAAGTTGAATGACGTTGCCGAATTTATCGGCAAGAATCTGAAACTCAATATGTTTCGGCTCTTCGATATATTTCTCGATATACATGGAATCGTCTCCGAAACCGCGGATTGCTTCCAGCTGTGCTACCTTGAAATTTTCCAGAAAATCTTCCGCTGTCTGCGAAAGCCGCATGCCTTTTCCTCCGCCTCCAAGTGCCGCTTTTATCATGACCGGATAGCCGATCTGATCTGCCGCCTCTTTTGCTTTTCCGACATCGGTGAGTGGTCTTTCGGTTCCCGGCACAACCGGGATGCCGGCTTTTATCATAGTATTTCTGGCTTCGGATTTGTTTCCCATGCGTTCGATCACCTCTGCGGACGGACCGATAAAGGTGATCCCGCATTTTCTGCACATATCTGCAAATTTACTGTTTTCCGACAAAAATCCAAATCCCGGATGAATAGCATCTGCTTTTGCTGCAATACAGGCACTTAAAATACGTTCCATATCAAGATAACTCTCCGCTGCGGCAGATGGTCCGATACAGATGGCTTCGTCTGCCAGCTGAGCGTGCAGTGCTTCCGCATCCGCCTGTGAATAGATGGCAACGGTACGAATGCCAAGTTCTCTGCATGCACGTATGATCCGAAGTGCAATTTCCCCCCGGTTGGCGATCAATATTTTCTGAAACATCTTTCTCTCCTTTTTATCCGATCGCAAAGGTCAGCTCTGCAGATACGGCTACTTCCCCTTCAACCGTTGCCACGGCTTTTCCGATCCCGATCGGACCTTTCTTCTTGATCATTTCCACTTCCAGCATCAGGACATCCCCCGGAACCACTTTCCGTTTGAATTTTGCCTGGTTGATGGCACCAAAATAAGCTGTTTTCCCCTTATATTCCGGACACGATAACATCACAACTGCACCGACCTGAGCCAGAGCCTCAATCATCAGTACACCAGGCATAACTGGTTCCTGTGGAAAATGACCTGCAAAATAGGGTTCGTTGTAACTGACACACTTCTTGCCAATTCCATGCTCGCCCGGTGTCAGTTCTTCAATCGTATCGATCAGAAGCATCGGCTGTCTGTGTGGGATCACTTCCATGATTTCTTTTGCTTTCATCACTGACATTTTTTCTTCCTCCAAAGACGATATTATTTAATACAGAATAGTGGCTGTCCATATTCTACCATCTCACCGTTTTCCGCAAGTACTTTTTCTACGGTACCGTCACACTCTGCCACAATTTCATTCATCAGTTTCATTGCTTCAATGATGCCGATTGTCTGACCTTTTGTCACCGTATCTCCCGGTTTTACAAATGGATCTTCTTCCGGAGACGGTGCCAGATAGAACGTGCCAACCAGCGGTGAGCAGACGAGATTTTCCTCATTTTCGATATTCCCTGTAAAAGATTCTTCTGGATCATGGTTTGCAGGATTACGGGATGCGACGCTGTTTTTCCCTGCTTCTATAAAAACCTCGCCCTGCTCTGCTGCGGTATCTTCCGTGCAGATCTTTACGACTTTTTCTTTTTTCATGCAAAGCTGAAGATTGCCTTCTTCTAAAGTAAATTCAGTCAGCCCGGATGCAGAAACTTTATCGATCAGCGTAAGAATTTTTTCGATCTCCATATCTGATTCCTCCTAGCGATACTTTTTGATCAGAATACTTGCATTGTGTCCGCCAAATCCGAAGGAATTGCTTAAAGCATAATCAAACGATTCCCTGATTTCTGTATCTGGCACATAATTTAAATCCATCTCTTCTTCTGCTTCCAGAAATCCGACGGTCGGATGGATATAACCTTCTTCCAGTTCTTTGACGCAGGTGATAAATTCCACCGCACCGGCTGCACCGAGCATATGACCGACCATGGATTTCGTGGAATTGATGCGGATGTTGTACGCATGCTCTCCAAAGGCTTTTTTGATCGCTCTGGTCTCAAAGAGGTCGTTGTGATGTGTGCTGGTTCCGTGTGCATTGATATAGGTCAGCTCTGTTTTATCAATGTTTGCCTCTGCAACGGCATCACTCATCGCTCTTGCCGCACCCTCACCGTCTTCCGCCGGTGATGTGATATGGTAAGCATCGCTGGTACAGCCATAGCCGACCACTTCCGCCAGAATATTGGCGTTTCTTGCCTGTGCATGAGAAAGTTCTTCTAAAATAACAACACCTGCACCTTCACCCATCACAAATCCGCTGCGGTTCTTGTCAAACGGGATGGAACAACGTTTCGGATCTGTCGCAGAAGACAATGCCGTCAGAGCGGAAAAGCCTCCGACACCCATCGGACAGATGGCTGCTTCTGTACCGCCTGCCACGATCACATCGGCATCTCCGATCTGAATACTGCGGAACGCTTCGCCGATGGAATGGGTTCCGGTCGCACAGGCAGTCACCACATTCAGGCTTTTGCCTTTCAGTCCAAGCTGAATGGAAACATTTCCGCATGCCATGTTAGAGATCATTAGCGGAACAAGAAGTGGATTGATCCTGGATGCTCCACGCTCCAGCAGTCTTTTATGCTCCCGTTCCATTGCCTGCAGACTTCCGATACCGGAACCGACATAACAGCCCACACGGTAAGGATCTTCTTTTTCCATATCAATGCCCGCATTCTTCATTGCTTCCGCTGCAGCCGCCACTGCATACTGACAGAACAACTCCATACGTCTTGCTGCCTTGAAATCCATAAATTCTTTCGGATCAAAATCTTTGATCTCTGCCGCCAGGCTTGCCTTGAACCCTGTGGTGTCAAATTTGGTGATCTTATCAAATCCGGTTCTTTTTTCTTTGACACTGTTCCAGAAATTCTCAACACCGATGCCAATTGGTGTCACGGCTCCCATACCAGTCACTACAACTCGTCTCATATCTTGCCTCCTGTTTTTACATTACATCGCCATGCCGCCATCCACACAGAGCACCTGACCTGTGATATAGGATGCCGCATCAGATGTAAGAAATGCCACTGCTTCCGCTACATCTTCCGGATGCCCGAATTTTTTCATCGGAATCTGCTGTGTTGCCTGTTCTCTTATAGTATCAGAAAGTTTTTCTGTCATATCTGTCTCAATAAATCCTGGTGCAACGGCATTTACCTGAATATTTCTGCCTGCAAATTCGCGGGCTATGGTTTTGGTAAGGCCGATGATCCCTGCTTTTGCAGCTGCATAATTTGCCTGACCGGCATTTCCAAGCACACCGGATACGGATGCGATGTTTACGATTTTTCCGCTTTTCTGGCGGATCATCTGTCTTGCCGCTGCATGGATCGTATTAAATGCACCTTTTAAATTGACTTCAATCACACGGTCAAAATCTGCTTCGCTCATCCGCATGATCAGATTGTCTTTTGTAATTCCGGCATTATTGATGAGAATATCCAGCCGTCCATATTGCTTTACGATTTCTTTGACCATATCTTCTGTGGCATAAAAATCTGAAATATCACAGCCATAAACCACGGCTTTTCCTCCCGCATTTATGATCTCTTCTGCCGTCTGCTCTGCTTTCTCTTTTGAACCGCTATAATTTACCACAACAAAAATATTTTTCTTTGCCAGTGTTTTTGCGATCTGAGAACCGATCCCTCTGGATGCACCGGTCACCAGTGCGATTTTTTCTTCCATTATCGATTACCTCTGCTTTCCAGTACTTTTTCCAGATCTTCCGGTTTTTCAATGGAAAATCCCTTGACACTGCAGTCGATCTTTCGAAGAAAACCAGTTAGCGTTTTCCCAGGTCCGATCTCCACAAATGTATCAACGCCATCTGCGATCATACGCTCCACACTCTGCTGCCATAACACAGAAGATGCTACCTGCTTTGCAAGAAGTTCTTTGATTGCTTCCTCTTCTGTCACATATTCTGCTGTGACATTTGTCACATATGGGGTCACCGGTGCCTGTACCGTTACCGTTTTTAAGACTTCTGCCAGTTTTTTTCCTGCCCCTTCCAGCATTGGAGAATGAAACGGACCGCTGACCTTGAGCGGCAGCACCCTTCTTGCACCGGCTTCTTTTAAAGCCATGCCCGCTCTCTCAACAGCAGTATCTTCTCCTGTGATCACGACCTGCCCCGGACAGTTATAATTCGCCACCGAAACTCTGCCTTCTGTTTCCTGACAGATTTTCCGGATCTGTTCTCCATCCATACCGATCACAGCCGCCATCGCTCCGCCTGTCGGAACTGCTTCCTGCATAAAAATGCCTCTCTGACGCACCACGCGAAATGCTGTTTCCATATCCAGCACACCGCTCGTGATCAGTGCACCATATTCTCCGAGGCTGAGCCCCGCACTGACATCCGCAGCAAGCCCTGCTTCCCTCACTGCTCCAAGGATCGCTGCTTCACAGGCGAGAATTGCAATCTGCGTGTACTGCGTTTCGTTCAGTTTTTCATTTTCTTCAAAACAGAGTGCCGGAATGTCCAGCCCGGTCGCTTTCGAAGCGAGGTCAAAAATCTCTCTTGCCTTTTCACTTCTCTCATAAAATTCTTTTCCCATGCCGGCATGCTGTGCACCCTGCCCCGGGAATACAAATGCAATTTTGCCCATCTTCTATGCCTCTTTCAGAAGTTTTTTTGCCTGATCCATGATCTCTTCGATCATCTCACTGCAAGTCTGTTCCTGTTTCACCAGACCTGCACTCTGACCTGCCATAACGGTTCCTCTTGTCACATCTCCCTCCACAACTGCCTTACGCAGTGTGCCGAGCGTCATCAGCTCCAGTTCTTCAAACGAAGCCCCTTCTTTTTCCAGTTTCAGATATTCTCTGGTCATCTGATTTCTCAGACAGCGGACAGGATGTCCGGTGCTCATGCCGGTAACTTCCGAATCGATATCTCTTGCTTTCAGCACACGTTCTTTATAAGCTTCGTGAACAATGGATTCTTTTGAAACGATAAAACGTGTCCCCATCTGAACGGCATCTGCTCCAAGCATCCTTGCCGCTGCAAATCCTCTGCCATCGGCGATGCCTCCGGCTGCGATAACTGGAATGTTTACCACATCCACAATCTGCGGAACCAGTGTCATCGTCGTTTGAGCACCGATGTGTCCGCCGGATTCCATTCCTTCTGCAACCAGTGCATCGGCTCCGACGCGTTCCATTCTTCTTGCAAGTGCCACGGAAGCTACCACTGGAATGACGAGAATACCCGCCTCTTTCCACATCTTCATATATTTTTCCGGACTTCCGGCACCGGTCGTAACCGCTTTTACGCCTTCTTCTGCAACTGCCTGTGCCACTTCATCCGCATGCTGACTCAGCAGCATGACATTGACACCAAACGGTTTGTCCGTCAGTTCTTTTGCCTTGCGGATCTCATCACGCACCCATTCGGCTGGTGCATTTGCAGCTCCGATAATACCAAACCCTCCGGCATTTGACACCGCTGCCGCAAGATTATGTTCTGCCACCCATGCCATACCGCCCTGAATGATCGGATATCTTATTCCAAGAAGTTCTGTCACTTCTGATTTCATATTATACTCCTCCATCTGTTGTTACGGATTCCAAAACAGGCTTTTATGCTTTTCCTGCTATTTACGCTTACGCTTCTACGCCCTTCTGTTTCAGGTAATCCACAACACTTTCAACCGTCGTCAGCTGTTCCAGTTCTTCGGATGGGATTTCCACACCGTAAGTATCTTCCAGGGACATCACAAGTTCAAACAAATCCAGGGAATCTGCACCCAGATCCTCTTTAAAAGAACTTTCCATTTTGATCTCCTCTGCCGGGCAATTTAACTGTTCTGCGATTAATTCTTTCATTTTTTCAAACATTTTGATTTCTCCTTTATTTTTCATGGTTTTATTTGCATCGTGCCAGGATCCTGTATGCAAAGCATCCTTCTTGCCTGCAAGGTAATAGCTTTTTCCCTGACATCTTGTATTTTACTATGTGTCTCAAATATTTTGACTTTCAAAGTATAATGCAAGAAAGATCCTTTGTCAAGAAAAATATTTTGATAATCAAAGTTTTTTTGACCATTGAAGATTCCTTCTCTATATGCGGCAAACAACAAATCTGCATCTTTTATCACCACAACAAAAACAGCCCACTGTTTTTACAATGGACTGCTTTTCTGACAAACCGTTCTTTTATGCCATATAATGTTCCCGATATTCTCCTGGGCTCATCCCGGTCTCTTTTTTAAATACTCTGGAAAAATATGAAAAATTCTGATAGCAGAGCTGACTTGCGATCCAGCTGATGCTTTTTCTTGTATTTGCCAGCAGACTTTTCGCCTCCTCCATGCGAAGCTCTGTTGCATATTCATTCAGCGTCATGCCGGTTTCTTTTTTGAAAATCCTTGCCAAATGTACCGGGCTCATATACAGCTTTTCCGCAAGCTCTTCTCTGCTGATCGCCGGATCCTGTTTCATATACTCTGCTGCTTTCACAACCGGTGAATCTTCGATCCCCTCTTCCATGTGCTGCTCAACGGCATCAATCTGGGATTTCAACAAGGCAAGCTTCATATTCTTTCTCTTTTTTTTCTGTTTCTGCCTGTTCCAGTGCCTCTTTTAACTGTTCCATATTCAGGGGTTTTTCCAGATAGCGGAAGACTCCGCAGCGGATTGCTTCTGCCGCATAGGAAAATTCCGTATGGCAGGATAATAAAATGCGGATGACTTCCGGATTATGATCTCCGAGCCAGTACATCAGTTCCATTCCGCCCTCTCCCGGCATTTCAATATCACAGATCACAACGTCGATCCGCTTCTGTTTGAAATATTGTTTTGCCTCGTTTACACTGTAAGCCCCATACACTTCTTCCACACCAAAATTTTTCCAGTCGATATAGTGAAGCAGTGTATCCAATACCAGTTTTTCATCGTCCACGCATAATAATCGCACAAGAAATCCTCCTTCCATTTTTTCCTTCTCCATATTTACTTCTATTTTAACATTTTTGATATTCTGAGACTTCCGGAATCTTCCATTTGTACTATAACAATGTTCTTTGATGCCAGAATCAGGTGCTCCATATCATGTTCTTTCTTCTTCGACTAAGGTAAAAGAGCCGGGTTCTGCTCTTTTGCAAAACCCGACTCCTGCCTGTGATATGTGTTTGGAATTTATTTTTTAGAAGTTTGAGATTTTCTCTGCACTGTACTGTAAGATCAGAACTGCATCGTTGGTATCTACGTTTCCGTCACCGTTTACATCTGCACTTTCCAGTGCGTCTGCATCCAGTAGGTCTGTGCCAGTGTCACGCCTACCGGGAAAGCAGTTGCATACTGATAATAAGTTGCATTATCCTGTCTGTCAAATTCTGCTTCTTTTGCTACATAATAGTTGCCGTCCTCATCCTGCTCTACCTGGATCGGAGAAACCAGCTGCCACAATGTCTTCTGGCCGGTCTTTGTGATACGTGCTCCGGCAGGCCATCCGAAAGGTCGGTACTTGGGATCAGCAGTGTGTTGTAATAGTTCGGTGTGGATGCCCAAACGGTACCGGATGTATAAAGTGCTGCCCATCCAAGTGTATTTCCGCCGCTTCTTGTCTCGTTTCCGTTTGCGTCAGTATATTTATAAGTATCTTCATCGCGGTATTCAAACGTACCAAGTTCGCTTCTTCCGGCTGTACTTTCTGTTCCGACGTCAACACCATTTACAATCCAGGACATCTGATCTACACTCAGTCCTGCAATGAACTGTTCCATGGTGATTCGGCCTTTATAAACATCCAGCAGTATCCACTGATTGCTTGTCTCAACCGGAACGAGTTTTTCATCGGTTGCTTTATCGGAGATCCAGCCGCCTTTTGCTGCATATTTTGCAGAATCGGAATCAGCATCATTCTTGCTGTAGTAGGTTACAACATTTTCATCATCTACTTTGGAAGCATTGTCTGGTGCTTCTCCAAATGCATCCTTATCATAACGGGTCGCTATCCTCCGATACGCTTTTAATTTCAAGAACAGCTTTT
>OLSP01000906.1_pt1 | contig 29100 bp, 19 predicted proteins | sample 1672941 | NCBI WGS metagenome assembly OLSP01 (sample SAMEA3136739, study PRJEB25190) | human gut metagenome | reverse complement strand
CCGATTTGGAGCTGTACGAATTTTTCAAGAGCCAGGGCGCAGCGATTGTCAATGACGCTTCCGACTTTGCCGGAACAAACGGCTGCTATCTCTATCAGGGGCGGGATGTGAAGGAGGACAAGGACAGGTGCTTAAAAGACCAGATACTTGTTATCGCTCCCCATGAAGCACTCATTTCCTCTGACACATGGCTGAAATGCCGGAAAAAACTTATGGCAAATACCACCTTCCAGCAGGGACGGAAACCGAAGAACACTTGGCTGGCCGGAAAAATCAAATGCGGGCATTGTGGGTATGCTCTGAAAGCCACCCATGTACCAAACAGCACTGGATATTTCCGCTGTACCAAACGGACGGAAAACAAAGGCTGTCCGGGCTGCGGGAAAATCCGCAAAGAAGAATTTGAGCAATTCATTTTCTCGGCCATGCAGGAGAAATTCAAAGACTTTCAGATACTCCACGGCAGAGAGGAAAAAGTCAATCCGAAACTGACCGCCTATCAAGTGGAGCTGGCACAGGTGGAGGCAGAAATTGAAAAGCTGCTGGATACGCTGACCGGAGCCAATGCGACCTTGCTTGCCTACGCTAACAAAAAAATTGAAGAACTGGACACCCGACGCCAGACCATTTCAAAGGCAATCGCCGAATTGAGCGTTGAAACCATATCTCCCCAGCAGATAAAGAAGTTATCCTATTATCTCGACAACTGGGACAGCATAGATTTTGACGACAAAAGAAAAGCCGCCGATGGTTTGATCTCTACGATCAAGGCCACCAGCGACCGTGTTCAGATAGAGTGGAAAATCTGACATTTCCGCTCTATCGCCCCTCATTTCTATTTTATCTTGTTTGTACCCCTTGTACACTGATGTTTGACACTGGAAATGCCAGATCCGAAAGGCTTTCACACAGATGTGTTAAAAGAAGCGTATAAGGATGGCCGGATTACGGGTCAGGAACTGGATAACTGGACTAAGAATGTTCTGCAGAATTTTGTATCACTTCATAAAAATATAGAAGAAAATTATGAGGTAGATATGGAAGAACAGAATCAGGTGGCGCGTAAACTGGAAAATGAAAGTGCAGTGCTTTTGAAAAATAATAGTGTTTTGCCAATTGGAAAAGAGAAGAAGGTAATCATTATTGGAGAGCTTGCCAGGCAGATGCGATTTCAGGGAGGTGGGAGCAGTCATATCCAGCCGACGAAGATGACAAATGCGATTGAAGCAATACGTGAAAAAGGATATCAGGTAACTTATATACAGGGATATCAGAATGAAAAGGAAGAATTAGGAGAAAAGCAACTACAGGATACGATAGAAAAACTGAAACAGGAATATAGAAAAAAGGATTGTGTGATTCTATATTTTATCGGTCTTACAGAATCTTACGAAGGAGAAGGATACGACAGGAAAAATCTTAAAATCCCTCAAAATCAGGAAGAGCTGTTGGCTGAAATTGCAGAAACTGTCGGAAAAGATCATATTGCAGCAATTAGTTTCGGTGGTGCGCCCATGGATTTTAGTTTTGAAAAGAATGTAGGAGCAATTCTTCACATGTACCTCGGAGGACAGGCTGTAGGGGAATCTGTTGCTGACTTAATCAGTGGAGAGGTGAATCCATCCGGTAAATTGGCAGAGACAATTCCGTTTTCAGAAAAAGATACTCCGGCATGGAGATATTTTGCACCTCTGAATGATGATGTAGAATACAGGGAAAGCATTTTTGTAGGTTATCGTTACTATGAGACATTCCATGTTCCGGTAAAATATCCGTTTGGTTATGGACTTTCCTATACTTCTTTTTCCTATTCGGAATTGAATGTACCGGAAGTATATAGTGGTGGAAAGATACAAATTCGTTTTAAAATTAAAAATATCGGAAAAGTGAGTGGAGCAGAAATAGCACAGTTATATATCTGCCCGATTGAATCAGATGTTATCAGAAGCCATATAGAACTAAAGGGATTTCAAAAAATATATCTGCATCCGGGAGAAGAAAAAGAAGTTATACTAGAGCTGGATGAAAGAAGTTTTTCTGTCTATGATGTAGAGAAAAAAGCCTTTTCCATGTTAAGCGGCAAATATCAGATCTGTATCGGAGCATCGGTACATGATTTGCAATTAAAGGCGAATATGGAAGTAGTAGGAAATAGTTATTTTAGAAATGAAAGAGAACTGTTTCCGGATTATTTTAGAGAGCAGCCGCATGGAATGGAAATCAGTGCAGAACAATTTTATCAGCTATTAGGCGGTGAACCGAAACATGACAAAGAAAAAAAGCGTGGAGAGTATACGGTTTACGATTCCTATCAGGATGTGGTAAATGTCTCAATGTTTGGAAAATTTGTTCGTGGAGTCGTACATATCGGACTTAAGATTATACTTCGGGGAAAATCAGAGCGGGACCCGGCCTTTAAAATGGTAAAAATGGGAGTCGAAGAAGGAAATCTGGAAGGACTGATTGCAACCAGTGGTGGAATTGCAACTCCGAAGTTAATCGATATGTTAGTTTACAATGCTAATAAAAAATATTTGCAGGCTTTTAAACGACTGCTGAAGAAATAGAGAGAGGGGGAGTCGTATATGGACAATAAATTGGATAAACGCACAAAATGGAGCTATTGTATAGGAGCAACCGGAAGAGATATGGCGTATGCACTTGTCTCTATGTTTCTTCTTACATATATTCAATATACGATGAAACTGACAGTTGCCCAATATGCAGTAATATCAGCAATTATGGTAGTGTGTCTGCTGTGGGATGCCATTAATGATCCAATGATGGGAATTATTATTGAAAATTCGCATTTGAAAGCCGGAAAATTTAAACCTTGGATTTTTATAGGAGTAATTTTAAACAGCCTGATAATTATCTGCTTGTTTACAGTAAGGCCGGAAGGATGGGGATTTGTTGCATTTTTTGGAGTGGGATATCTTTTATGGGGAATGACTTACACAATGAATGATATTGCCTATTGGGGAATGCTGCCGAGTCTTACATCAGATCCGGGAGAACGGAACTGGCTGGTAACCGTACAGGGAATTTTTATCTGTATCGGACAGTTTTCTGTTGCAGGTCTGCTCCCTGATATGGTAGCTGGAAATGCGATTATGGCATATCGGACGGCTGCGATTGTGATTGCTTTTTGTTTTATTGGTTTCCAGCTACTTACAGTGTTTGGAGTAAAAGAGAGAAAACGACCGGAAAAGAAGAGAACACTGTCATTAAAAGATATGTTTCATATATTCCTGAGAAATGATCAGTTGATAGTGATTGGAATTGCATGTTTATTATTCCAAATCGGAAATGCTCTTCTGATTATGATTGGAATGAATTTCTTTTATTTTGAATTTGGATATTCTGTAGGTGGCAGTCTTGTATTTTGGTTTACAATTATGTATGGATTAGGAACGCTGATATCAGAGGCATCTTTTGCGTGGCTTTCCTCAAAATTCACACGAAATCAGATTATAACTGCAGCTACCATCATTACAGTCATTGGGTATATGCTTTTTATGAGTGTAGGCTACATTTTACCAAAAAGTGTTGTTTTACTGAATATCATCGGTTTTCTAATCTTCTTTTCGCAGGGAGCATTCAATATGACGATGATTGTCATGTTAAATAATACCATAGAGTATGATGAAGTCCGGTTTCATGAACGACATGACAGTATTATCTCAGCAGTAAGATCTTTTGCAACAAAGCTGGCCAGTGCGGTTGATCAGGCGGTTGTTGCGTTAATACTGATTATAAGCAATATCTATGCAATCAGTCAGAAAATATCCGGATTAGAAATAAAAGCTGGTACAGGAGAACTTACTTCGGAAAATGTAATTGTACAGGCAGATAAATTTATCCAGACAGCAGATGCCGGACAAAGATTTATATTGCGTCTTGGAATTGTAGCTGTTCCGGTAATTTCTATAGGAGCTGCTTATATATTGATTAAACGGAAATATATCATTGACGAACGTAAGTATGAAGAACTGGTAGCGGAAATAAAAAGCACAAATAAAAAATAATTCAATAATAAAGCGGAGCAATAGAATGAAAAAATGAATTATCGTCTGTATATCCATTGTAATATTATTATGTAGCGTTGTTTTTTGTGTGGCAGTTCAAAGAAAACGTTCATTTGTTGAAGGAGTCGTTATCGAAAAAAACGAGCAGTTTTTATTATTTTGATGAAGAGGGATATGCAGGGATTTATAATTGATAGGACGAAATCTCCGGAGTTTTCGGGCAAAATAGATTTCGTCCTTTTTCCTGTCCAAAAGGGAAAAGTTTTCAAAAATATAGACATGAGAAAATATGAAGTGTTATAATAAAGCCTATGTTTTTATTCATTACAATAGAATGCTCGCAGAGCGTGCATTCTATTGTAATCAGCACAGGCTTTAAGCGGGAAAATGGGGAAGCAGACACATGAAAAACAGGAAATATAATCTGGCTGCGTTTAGGATGGCTGTGCTTGTCGGCGCGGCTGTTTTGTTTGGATGCGGTGAGCCTTCAGGAGCGGTATCCAAAGAAGAGCCGCTTACCGTATATCTTTGGGAAAATTCTTTGATCAAAAATCTGGTACCTTATATTCATGAACAGCTTCCGGATCAAGACATAGAGTTTATCGTTGGTAACAATGATACCGATTTATATAGTTATATGGAAGAACATGGCGAGCTGCCGGATGTGATAACGGTGCGGCGGTTTTCCGGAACAGATGCACAGGATTTACAGCCGTATCTTATGGATTTTTGCTCCTATGATGTTGTTTCCAGGTATTATTCCTATGCATTGCAATATTATAAAAATTCTGACAATGAGATTCAATGGCTGCCTGTCTGTGGTCTGCCGCAGACGATCATTGCCAATAAGACACTGTTTGATCAGTATGGTATAAAAATTCCGACAAATTATCAGGAATATGCAGAGTCCTGCCAGCAATTTTATGAGAATGGAATCAAACCCTATTCCATGGATCTTGCAGAAGACTGGTCTGCCCATGAAGTGATTCAGGCGGGTGCCATTGGTGAATTCACAAGTCTGGATGGAATTGAATGGCGAAGCAGCGCAGAAACCTCATCGGGGGAAGTAAAATTTGACGATGGATTATGGAAACGTATTTTTTCAGAAACCAGCAGGTTTTTAAAAGACTCTCATTTTGGGAAAGACGATATCCTTGTGGATGTGGATACTGCATACCGGAGCTTTGTAGAAGGAAAAGCAGCAATGTTCCACGGATATCCGGCGCTTATGCAACAGCTGCAGACACAGATGGATGCGAAGCTGATCTGTATTCCTTATTTTTCCCAGACCTCAGAGGAGGCCTTTGTGTATATGACTCCGTCTTTAAATATTGCATTCAATAAAGATCTGGAAAAAGATCAGGAAAAGCTGGAGACTGCATTGGATGTGCTGGATTGCATGATTTCAGAAGAGGGACAAAGACTGATCGCCAATGGAAGATGTGTAATCTCATTGAATACAGATGTTCCGACGATGATGCAGGATATATCCGGTTTGGAAGATGAAATGAAAAGTAATTCCATTTATATCCGATATTCTGCCCAAAAATCCTTTTCTGCCAGTCAGGAGGCTGTTCATGGTTTGTTATCAGGCGAGATGGATGAAGCCCAGGCATATGATGCTTTCCGCAGTACAATGAACGAAGAAGATACAGAAGAAAAAGCAGTGATAAATTTTGACAGGGAGTATTCCATAGCACTGAATGAGAAAAATGGCCGTGATGCGGCATCCTCTATTTTAACTACGGTCCGAGTTGAAAACAATGCACAGCTGGCGATTGCCCCCTATTATTATTTCACTGCTTCTATTTATAAGGGAGAGTGTACCAGTAGTCGAGTTGCTCTGATGACAGCAAAGAGCTCAGATACCTCCCTGTATTTTGCAGAAATAAACGGGGAACAGGTTTGGAAGCTTGTAGAGAATTATCTGGATCATACAGAGAATGAATTTTCTATAACAAATCAATACGAATTACCCATTCTATCTGGGATGAAAATAACCGTCCAAAAGGAAGAAGACGGATTTTCCTTAAAAGATATCACGGTAGATCAGGAAGAAATAGACAAAGAAAAGGAATATTCCATTCTACTTACAGATACTACAAGGTCTATTCTGGAAAAAACAATTCCGGGATGTAGGATAAAACAGCTTCAGGATATGACATTATCCAGTGCGTGGACTGCATTTATGGAAAAAGGACAGCAGCCGTTGGCACCGGAGGATTACATAGAGGTTAAAAAATAAAGCGCAGATGGAACAAGCAGCAGTGAAAAGAAAAAAATTAATCGTTCCGTTCCTGATAGGGCTTCTCATTCTTTCAAGCATAGTCTTTATAAAGCATCTTACGAACAGGATGAACAGTTATATTGAGAAAAACGGAAAAATCAGTATGGGAGCTGTTGTAGAACAAATGCAACAGACCTATGAGCTTCAGACAAGTGGATACTATAGCCGGCTGCATTTGGTGGAAGACTATCTGCTTCAGGAAAAGGAACTGTCCCTGGAAACAGAAGGAACCAGTATTTTTTTTGAGGCGTGGGAAAAAGAATCGGAAAGTACACTCCTGTTTCTTCAGGAAAATGGTAAGGCGGTCACTGCAGACGGAACGAAAATACGAATGGACATTCCAAGTAAGCTTCTGTTGGATTTAAGAAACGGACGTAATATTGCAAAACTGGTTGCCTGGAATCATGAAGAAATACAAAACGGTGCTTATTTGGTTGCAATTCCATGTCAGCCATATCGCGTGGATGGAGAAACGTATACCGCAGTTGGAACGGTATATAATCATGCAAAATTAGATTCTATGCTAAAGCTTAAGGGATATCATGGAAATGCCTATCTGTTTCTGCTGGATAACGAGGGAAACATTACCTATACGAATCAGAGTAAAGATGTATTATTCCGGAATTATTCTCTGTTAAAGCACTTAAGGAAGAATCAGGCTATCACAGAAGGTGAGGTAGAAACACTTCAAAAAAGACTTGTGGCCAGAGAGCAGGGAGTAGAGCTTTTGGGCGGAAAAACGCCCTATTATCTGGGCTACTGTCCGATAGAAAGCAACCATTCCATGCTGATCTGTATTGTGGCAAAAAATGTTGTTGACAATGCCCTGACAGAGTATCAGAAAGCGGTGTCATTTACAACAATGTTTATGGTAGGCTTTATCATTTTACTCTTTGCCGGGTTATTTTACAGTGTTTCCAGACTCAGTATCGCAGATCAAAAAGCAAAATACGAAAAAAGAAATAATGAACTTCAAATACAGGCCATGAAGGAATTGGAAGCATCGAATCAGAATCTGAAAGAGGCAAAGAATATTGCAACAGAAGCCTTACAGACAGCGGAAAATGCAAATAAGGCGAAAACAGATTTTCTGTCCAATGTGTCCCATGACATCCGCACACCCATGAATGCGATTGTTGGTATTACAACTTTGATCAGGCATAATGCAGGGGATAAAGTCAAGGTATTGGAGTATATTGATAAAATTGACATATCCTCGCAGCACCTGTTAGGGATCATTAACAATGTTTTGGATATGAGCAAGATCGAAGCAGGAAAAACAGCTTTTCAGTATACGGATTTTTCTATTTCGGATCTTTTGCAGGATCTGAATGCGATATTCCATTCACAGGCAGAAGAAAAAGATCAGACCCTTACAATTACAAAAGAGAAGATCCGGCACGAGTGGGTAAATGGAGATCAGGTTCACCTGATGCAGATTTTTAGCAACCTCTTGTCCAATGCGGTAAAGTATACACAGGAGGGGGGAGCAATTCATTTTGTGGCAGAAGAATGTGAGACAACCTCCACAGTCTTTGCAAGGTATCGCTTTTTTGTCCGTGATAATGGAATGGGAATGTCAGATGCTTTTAAAGATACGATCTTTGATGCCTTTACCCGTGCAGAAAACTCTGTGACAAATAAGATACAGGGAACCGGACTTGGAATGGCCATCACCAGAAATCTCGTGGAAGCCATGGGAGGTACGATTTCTGTAGAAAGTGAACCCGGACAGGGAAGCTGCTTTGAAGTGCTTATAGATCTTAAAATTGCAAAAGAGCGGCCTGCATTCCTATCATCCAAGGAAGAAGAAACGCCGAATGGAACTATCCTGGAGGGAATGCACTTTTTATGTGCAGAGGATAATGAACTGAATGCAGAAATTTTGACTGAACTGTTAAAAATCAAAGGTGCGGAGTGTACGATTTGTGAAAATGGGGAAAAGGTGGTGAAGACCTTTGAACAGTCTGTGCCCGGAACCTATGACATGATCCTGATGGATGTGCAGATGCCTGTCATGAACGGTTATGATGCGGCAAGGGCGATCCGAAGGAGCTTACACAAACAGGCAGGGACAATTCCGATCATCGCAATGACTGCCAATGCCTTTTCAGAGGATATCCGGCATTCTCTGACAGCCGGTATGAATGCACATATTGCAAAGCCCGTGGATATGAAATTACTGATAACAATGATCAACGAATTAAAAGAAACTTATGAACGACTGTAGAAAGGAAATCAGGATGGCAAATTTTAAAGAACGTTATCTGGCAGGGAAGATCGAGTTTGAAGAGATTGACGATTATGTGGACGAATGGAATAACAGCGATGATACCCGAACGCTGGCACAATTTCTTGGCTTGAATGAAGAGGAAGAGGATGTGTGGATCGACGAAGGCGACGATGCGCTCTATGAGCTCTTAGAGCAGCAAAAGGAAGACTGAAACTGTAGGGAAAGAAAAAATGGTACAAAAAATACCAGGAGGAGAAAGCAATGCTATACTTTGACTGTGACTACATGGAAGGCGCACATCCTGCAATCTTACAGCGCATGATGGAAACGAACATGGAGCATACCTACGGCTATGGAAAGGATGCCTATTGCGAATCTGCAAAAGCAAAGATCCGCACAGCATGCCAGTGCCCGGAGGCGGAAATTTATTTTCTGGTGGGCGGAACCCAGACAAATGCGACCGTGATCCGGGGATTTTTAAAGCCCTTCGAGGGGGTTATTGCAGCGGATACCGGGCATATCGGTGTCCACGAGGCAGGTGCAATTGAAAGCGGCGGTCATAAGGTGCTGACGATTCCCCACAAAAACGGGAAGCTTGAGGCTGCAGCGGTAAAGCACTATCTGGAACGCTTTTATCAGGACGGCAGCTGTACCCATATGGTGCAGCCCGGCATGGTTTATATTTCCCATCCGACCGAATATGGAACACTCTATACAAAAGAAGAGTTAAAGGCGCTTCGAAAGGTCTGTGAGGAATATCAGCTGCCCCTGTTTTTAGACGGTGCGCGTCTGGGCTATGGACTTTGTGCACCCGGAACAGACGTGACACTTGCAGATCTGGCAGAACTGTGCGACGTGTTCTATATTGGAGGTACAAAGGTGGGCGCACTGTTTGGAGAAGCCGTAGTTTTCCCGAAAAAGAATACGGTTCCGGGATTTTTTACCCTGATGAAGCAGCAGGGGGCGGTGCTCGCGAAGGGGCGTCTGCTGGGGATTCAATTCGATACGCTTTTTACAGAAAATCTGTATTTGAAAATTTCTGCGCATGCGATCGAGATGGCCATGAGGATCAAGGAGCTTCTGACGGAGCATGGGTGTCCGCTTTATATCAATTCTCCGACGAATCAGCAGTTTGTCGTATTAAATGCGGCACAGCGGGAAGCACTGAAGGATCGTGTCAGCTGTGAAACCTGGGAAGAGTTGGATAATGGAGCAGCTGCAGTGCGGTTTGCAGCCGGCTGGGCAACAAAACCGGAAGATGTAGAAGAGCTGGGACGGATTTTAAAAACGCTGCCGTGAACCGAATGTATAAAAATGGAATCGCCTGATTAGAAAAACCGGAAAATCTGTTCCGACGCCACACGCAGGTATTGTCGTAAGGCATCTGGAAAGATTTTCCGGTTTTTTGCATCAACAATAGAAGGTTACTGTTGGATGGAACATACGTTCCGTGTTTTACAGATAAAGCAGTCCGACTTCCAAGCGTTGGTCAGAATTCATACACCTTACTGTATTTTTCTTCAAAATAGCGAAGCAGCGGCTGTGCACTGATTTCCTTGCCGCAGACCCGTTGGATAACCTCTTTGGAGTTATACATGCTGCCAAAACGGTGGATCTTTTCCTTCAGCCAGTGGGTGATGTCGAGGATCCTTCCGTTTTCCAGAACCGTATCCAGATCTCCGAGATCCTTTTGGATCGCTTCAAGATACATGCCGTCATAAATGGAGCCCAGCAGGTAGGAGGGGAAATATCCAAAGGAGCCGTCTGACCAGTGCATATCCTGCAGAATGCCTTCTGCATCGTTTGCAGGAGTAATGCCCAGCAGCTCCTGCATTTTCTGATTCCAGAGAGCTGGCAGGTCATCGGTCTTTACATTGTCTCTGAAAATTGCCTTTTCTATTTCGTAACGCAGGATGATATGCAGACCGTAGGTCACTTCATCCGCTTCCGTACGGATCATGCTGGGGTGTACGTCGTTGATCGCTTTTATAAACGTATCAAATGGGACGGTTTTAAATTCTGGAAGCAGCGCGGACATTTTTTCATAAATTGGTGTCCAAAAGTGTGGGTTTCTGCCGAGGATATTTTCGTAAAAGCGGGACTGGCTTTCGTGAAGTCCCATCATATTGATCTGGGCTGCGGCAGTATGCCAGAAATCCTTATCGACATTTTGCTCGAAGATTGCATGACCGCCCTCGTGAATGGCAGAGAATATCGAAGAAATCGGATTGTCGGCATAATAGTGGTTTGTTACGCGGACATCGCCGGGGCAAAGCGTCGTCGTAAAGGGATGCATACTCTCGGCAACCGCGCCGCAGTCAAAGGAAAAGCCGATATAAGAAAGCAGCAGCTCCTGTACCTTTTTCTGAGCATCCGGGTCAAAGGTCTGCTGCAGGGCAGAGAGAGCCGGCTTGGGAGCTGCCTCGATTTTGGCAAGCAGCGGAAGAAGTCCCTCTTTTAGTTCTGCAAAAATGCGGTCGATGGTTTCCGTATCCATACCGTCCTCAAAAAGACCGACCAGAAATTCATACACATCCTGATCCGGCTCCATGTAGTGGACATATTCTTTTGTCATGGAGATGACCTTGTCCAGATGGGGCGCAAATACAGAGAAATCAGAAGCCTCCTTGGCCGCCTCCCAGGCTTTTTCGGAACGTGCCTTTTCTGTGACATACTCCGTGTAGAAGGCTTCCGGAATGCGCTTGAAGCGTTCGAAATCTCTCAGGTTCCGTCGGATTGTAAGCTGCATGGCGGGAGACAGCTGATCATATTCTTCGGGAGCAGAGAGTTTTTTTAACAGGCTGCCGTATTCGTCCGCCGTCGAAAGGCGGAAGGATTCCGTGGAAAAATAGCCTACCGCAGACAGCTTTGCTTCAATGCTGTCTTTTGGAGCTGCGGTCTGCAGGTCCCAGTAGAGCAGGGCGATCGCCTGATCGTATTGTTCGAGTCTGGTCTGATAGGCCTGAAATTGTTCGAGTGTCTGTGACATAATAACCTCCTTGCAGGATACTTTTTGGGTCGGACAGAAGTGCCGACCGTTTCTTTTTAAAGTATACCCTGAGAATAGCAAAAGAACAAGGCAGGAATGCCCTGTTCTTTTGCGTCAATAGAGATCAGCGCTTCAGCCAGCCCTCCGGAAGCGCATCCAGGGGTGCGGGCATCTGGAAGGTCTTACCGATCCTGGCAAATTCCTGCGCAAGATTTTCATCCACCAGACCGGTTGTGGAAGGAGAGAGATTTAACATGAAGTTGACATTTTGGGGGAAATAATCCTTCATTTTGGAAAGTGCCCATTCTGCGTTTGTAACGGGCGTTGTCGGGTCTTCGTCTCTCCAGAACCATGTCTTTGTCAGTTTGTTGCAGCTGATGCCGGGACCGTTGAAGCTATGGTCGACCTCCTGACCGGCGGCGTTTTCATAAAATACAACGTCGGTACCGGACAATCCGTCCTGACAGCCGATATTCATCAGCATACAGTCAGGCTGCAGAGATTTTACAAGATGGTCGAGCTCCTCGAAGGGAAGCATTTCATAGGAGGGACCGCCCCACGGAGCATTCCAGCCGTCTACGATCAGGAATGGGATTTCTCCATACCTGGTCAGAAGTTCTGTTACCTGACCGAAAATCTTTTCTTTCTGAGCTGCAGTGCAGGATCTGTGACCGGTTTGAGCAGTCAGGTCGAGCACGGAAAAATACAGACCGGCAACAATTCCCTCGCTGCGGAACGCGTCCAGATAAGCGGCAACGACATCGGTTTTGTTTGTCGCATTTCTCACACAGTGATCGGTATAGTCGGAGGGCCAGAGATCGAAGCCCTCGTGGTGCTTGCTTGTCAGGGCAGCGAACTGGCAGCCGGCGCTTTTAGCGATTTTTGCCCATTGCTTGCAGTATTCTGGAGCGGTCGGGTTAAAGTCTTTTTCATCAAACGGGAACTGCCTGGGCAGATCGCCGTTTTCATGGTCGTATTCCCAGTCGATGATGTCGGGGTTGTTGTGGAACTGGAAGGTTGCGCTGTTAAAATGGATAAATGTGCCAAAGCGCAGATTGATAAATTTTTTTTGCAGAGCTTCTAACTGTGTCATTGGATAAACTCCTTTCTGGTGTCTTGAAATAAATGGATTTGTTTTTCCCGGGCGAAATTGTATTGCCGCTGTCTGAACTTATCGTAGGATGAATTGGTAAAAAAGACAATAGAAAACTTAAAATAACAAAATATATATGATATAATCATAAAATAACAAAATTTTTGAAGCAAAAAGAAATGGAGAAAATATAGGGATGCAGTTTGGAAAGGGAATTCTTCCGGCAAAGGAATATTTATCGAACGGGCTTTTCAACATACAGAATTGCTATTCGGAAGCGGAGAGCAGCTTCAATCAGCAGCTTCATTTTCATGATTTTTACGAGCTGTCGCTGATTTATGAAGGAAGCAGCCGGTTCCTGATCAACGGAAGCAGCTTCGTTGCGGCGGCAGGCAGCCTGCAGCTGATTCGACCATCGGATTATCACAGACAGATGACGGATACAGGGGAATATATCCGCTACTATAACCTGATTTTTCGGCAGGAGGTGTTATCGAACGTATTGTTGGATGCGCTGGAAGAAGCGGTAGAACCGTTTTGCTTTCAGATGCAGGAAAAGGAAATGCAGAAGATGACACAGCTTTTGCTGGAATTAAAAAGAGAGCAGGAAGAAAAAGAAGCGTTCTGGGAAAAAATGTCTGCGGATCTGATCGAAAAAATCTGTATTTTGATTCTGCGAAAAAGCCCGAAGAAACGGCAGGCAAAGGAGGAAGAAATCCCTGAGGCGGTGCGCAGGTCGCTGGTTTTTGTACGGCAGCATTACCGGGAAAAAATCAGGCTGTCGGATGCGGCGCAGAAGGCAGGATTGTCGGAATCGTATTTTTCTTCCGTATTCCATGCCTGTATGGGCGTAACCTTTTCCGAATATATGCTCAATTACCGCCTGTCTCTGGCAAAACGGATGCTGGAGGAGGGAAACATATCCTCTAAGGAAGTATGTGCGGCGTGCGGATTCTTTTCCTATTCTTATTTTCTGACGGCATTTCGTCAAAAATATGATATGTCACCGGGCGCCTTGGCACGCAGCTGTCAAAATCCGATAAAAAAAACTTACAAATAGGACGACATTGTATAATATAACAAAAGAAGAAACAAAAAAATCAAGGATTTTGTTGACATTTTCAGATGAAAGGGGTATCTTTTAAGAAAAAAGAAAAACTGTCCGACAGGACAGGAGGGGTGACAATCATGCAGACAGCAACAAAAAAAGAGACAGTACTTGGAATCAGACAGATGGCGATGATCGGTGTGATGACAGCGGTGACCTGTATAGCGGCTCCGTTTTCCATTCCGATCCCGGTCAGCCCTGTTCCGCTTTCCCTGACAACCTTTATTTTGTACCTTTCCGTTTATATTCTGGGCACCAGAAATGCATTCATCAGCTATGTGATCTATCTGCTTCTGGGTCTGGTGGGACTTCCGGTATTTTCCGGTTTTTCCGGTGGCTTTGCAAAGCTTGCAGGACCGACTGGAGGATATCTGATCGGCTTCCTGTTCATGATCCCGCTGACCGGTATTCTGTTTGAGAAGACCGGCAAAAGCTTCTGGAAACAGTTCGGTGCGATGGTTCTGGGAACGCTGGTATGTTACCTGTTCGGTACCGTATGGCTTTGCCTGCAGCTGAACTTAGACTTCATCGGAGGTCTTGGTGTGGGGGTTATCCCTTACCTGCCCGGTGATACTGCAAAGATTATTTTAGCAGCGCTGATCGGACCTGTGATCGTAAAAGCGTTAAAACGGGCGGAATAAGAAGAATCCCGAGAGGAAGATTTTTCCCTGCGTCAGGTCGCAAAAGCGAGAATCCCGGAGGCGGACGTCAAAAGCGTTCGCCTCTTTTTCTTGCATATTTTTCATCGAACTGCTATGTTTATAGATGGCGCAGCTGCCGCATACAAAAGCAAAAACGGAATGGTACGGTTTACACGTGCCATTTCATTCATGACAATAGAATGTTCGCAGAATGTTCGCGGAGCGTGCATTCTATTGTATGGAAAAGAAATTGAGGAGAAACTGGCATGAAAAAAGACGATATGATTATGAAAATGGGGATTGTCCATATCCTGGATTCTGTGGTTGGAATGCCGGTGCTTTCGGACTGTCCGATCGATATGGGTTCGAATCTGTGCGATTTTTTAAAGGCTCATATTGAAAAATTTACAGAGAGCGACGATATGAAGGTCTGCCAGTTTTCTGACGAATCTGAGGTGATGGGGTTGATCCAGAACTGTAACGCCGAAAATTTTGTCCAGACGAGCAGGGCATTGTGTGAAAAGCTCTATGGGATCATGAATTCGAATATCGATATTCCGGCGGCGGACGTTGCGGTTGTCGTTTTTTCTGCGGAGGGCGTCGATTATTTCGGATTTTTGAAATTAAATTATAAAACTTCCTATACCCATGCAACGAAGGCTACCGAAACCGGAGAAAATTTAAACGATATCATTTTACAGAAAGCGATCCTGCCGTCTGCGGGACAGAAGCTTTCTGAGGCATTTTTAGTGAATCTGTCGAATGGAGAAATTCTGCTGACAGAGAAAAAATTCGAAGTAAATGGGGAAAAGAAGCTGTACTTTTCCGAACTGTTTCTGGAATGTCATGCACCGATGTCTCAGAAGACAAAGCTGGATATCGTGACAAAAGCAGTGGAACAGGTCAACAAAAAATACTATGGAGATGAGGACACCCGGCGAAAGATGGAAGTCAAGCAGGCGATCTATGATGAGCTGGAGGAAAAGGGAAGCCTGGAGGTCGAAGCGGTCAAGGAGAAGGTTTTTAAGGATAGTCCGCAGATGCAGGCAGACCTGGAGGAAAAGCTGGAAAAATATAACATGGAAAAAGAAGTTGTCAGGCCCAAGAGCGAGGCGACGATCAAAAAGTTCCAGAAGCAGCACCTGACGACGGACACCGGCATCGAAATCACGATTCCGATGGAAGAATATAAGGACCCCGAGAAGGTAGAATTTATCACAAATCCCGACGGGACGATTTCCGTGCTGATCAAAAATATCGGGCATTTGAGCACCAGATAAAAAATGCCCTGATAAGTACCTTCCGACGTGAAAGCTTTTACGCTTTTGTTCCTAAAAAAGACCACAACAAAGCGTGCAGTGGGCTTGAAAAGCGTTTCAAAAGTAGTATGATAAAGAAAAAAGGGAAAATGGAGGAATCATTGTTATGGCAAGAAAAGTAGTGCTGGCAGGCGCATGCAGAACAGCAATCGGCGTAATGGGAGGAACTCTTTCCAAAACTCCTGCACCGGATCTGGGCACTGTTGTAATCAAAGAAGCTCTGAAAAGAACCGGAATCAAACCGGAGCAGGTAGATGAAGTATATATGGGCTGTGTAATTCAGGCAGGTCTTGGTCAGAACCCTGCAAGACAGGCAGCAGTCAACGCAGGGATTCCGGTAGAGGTTCCTGCAACTACGATCAACGTACTGTGCGGCTCCGGCATGCACTGTGTAAACCTGGCTGCCAAGCTGATTGCCTCCGGTGATGCGGATATCATCGTAGCTGGCGGTATGGAAAATATGTCCATGGCTCCTTATCTTCTGTACAATGCAAGATTCGGTTACAGAATGGGCGCTGGAAAGATGGATGATGCGCTGATCCGCGATGCCCTGACGGATGCATTCGGCGGCTATCATATGGGTATTACTGCAGAAAATATTGCAGAAGACTGGGGACTGACCAGAGAGCAGCTGGATGAGTTTGCAGCATGGAGCCAGCAGAAGGCACAGAAAGCGATTGCAGAGGGCAAGTTCAAGGACGAGATCGTTCCGATGGAAGTAAAACAGAAAAAACAGACCGTTGTATTTGATACTGATGAGGGACCCAGACCGAATGTAACGGCAGAGAGCATCAGCAAACTGCGTCCTGCATTCAAAGAGGGTGGTGTCGTAACCGCCGGCAATTCTTCCGGTATCAACGATGCAGCGGCAGCGCTGATCGTTATGAGCGAAGAAAAGGCAAAGGAGCTGGGCGTAAAGCCGATGGCTACCTGGGTAGCAGGCGAGCTGGCAGGCGTAGAACCCCGCATCATGGGTATCGGACCGGTTGCAGCAACCCGCAAGGTAATGAAGAAAGCCGGCTACGAAATCGGCGACTTCGACCTGATTGAGGCAAACGAAGCATTCGCAGCACAGTCTGTAGCAGTTGCGCATGACCTTGGCTTCAACAACGATATCTTAAACGTCAACGGCGGAGCAATCGCCCTTGGTCATCCGGTAGGAGCATCCGGCTGTCGTATTCTGGTAACCTTACTTCATGAGATGGAAAAGAGAGATGCAAAGAAAGGTCTTGCTACTCTTTGTGTTGGCGGCGGCATGGGCTGTGCAGCGATCGTAGAGCGCGAGTAAGACAAAAAAATCCGATAACCTTCCAGATGTATTGGATAGAATTTCATAACAAAGTTACAAAAACGGTTCCGCTGAGCTCTATAGAGTTGGCAGGACCGTTTTTGCCGTGGGTTAGAAAAACTTCCGGACCGGATTTTGCTGTAGCAGAGGGAAACCATGCGCCTGAAAATCCCTGCATGTTCTTCTGGCACGGAATTTGAAAGTGTGCTAAAATATCTGTATGCTGCGATTTTTATCGGAATGGAGAAGTTAATTTATGGCAAATACTGAAAAGGTCCGTTTAAATAAATATCTTTCCCAGGCTGGCATCTGTTCGAGAAGAGAAGCGGATGTCCTGATCGAAGGGGGAAAAGTGTCTGTGAATGGCAAGATCGCAGATCCGGGTATGCGGGTCAACGATCTGGACAAAATTACAGTTGAGGACAAACCGGTCGGACACCGGGAGAAAAAGGTGGTGCTGGCTTATTACAAGCCGGTTGGAGTGACCTGCACAGAAAAGGACAAGCATGCCCAGATCACGATCCGTGATGTCGTCGAATATCCGGTGCGTGTAACCTATGCAGGACGCCTGGACAGAGATTCGGAAGGCCTTTTACTGCTGACAAACGACGGTGACTTAATCAACGGTCTGATGCGTGCGGCAAACTTTCATGAAAAGGAATACCTCGTCCGCGTCAATAAGCCCATCAGTCGGGATTTTCTCAAAAAAATGTCGGACGGTATGCTGTTAAAGGATTTAAATGAGCGTACCCGTCCCTGCTTTGTAAAAGAAGAGGGAAAATTTGTCTTCCGCATTATCCTGACACAGGGCTTAAACCGCCAGATCCGCCGGATGTGCAAGACCCTCGGCTATGGCGTTCTAAGCATCAAACGTGTGCGTGTGGCAAATATTCTGCTGGGGAAATTAAACCCGGGCGATATTCGTGCAGTCACCGGTGCGGAGTTAAAAGAGCTGTACTATGAAGTTGGGAAAAATGCCAGCCGTCCGGCGCGTCCTGCATGGGAAAAGGAACGGCAGCCTGCTGCGAAAAAAGAAGCCCAGACCGGCGCTGCAGAGCCAAGAGTGAACGGACGCATAGCGAATGCAGGAATGCAGCGCAGCGGGCAGAATCCGGCTCACCGAAATGCAGGTGGCTACGCAAAAACGGCTGACCGCAGGCAAGGTACAGACGGTGCTCGCAAAGCAGAGCAGCGCGGTACCTACCGGAGTACCGCCGACAGCCGCACAAATGGTACCTACCGGAGTACCGCCGACAGCCGCACAAATGGTACCTACCGGAATGGTTCCGGATCCGGACAGACAGGAGTTCAGAAAAAGCGATATGAATGATACAGACAGAATGAAAGAACTGGTCTCGAAGTTGAATGAGGCTGCAAAAGCCTACTATGCCGAAGACCGGGAAATCATGAGTAATTTAGAATATGACAGGCTCTACGACGAGCTGGTTGCCCTGGAGGAAAAGACCGGAGTTGTGCTGGCAGCGAGTCCGACCCAATCGGTTGGTTATGAAGCAGTAGACGAACTTCCCAAAGAGCGTCACGAAAGCCCGATGCTTTCTCTTGGAAAAACGAAAAGCCGGGAAGAGCTGGCAGACTGGCTGGGAGATCAGAAAGGTTTGCTTTCCTGGAAGCTGGACGGTTTGACCATCGTGTTGACGTACCGGGACGGAAAACTGTTTAAGGCGGTCACGCGGGGAAATGGCGAAGTTGGCGAGGTCATCACACCGAACGCCAAAACCTTTGTCAACGTGCCGCTGCAGATTCCTTATCAGGGAGAGCTGATCCTGCGGGGAGAAGCGGTCATCACCTATGCGGATTTTGAAAAGATCAACGGCGAAATCGAAGACGTGGACGCTCGGTACAAAAATCCGAGAAACCTCTGCTCCGGTTCCGTACGCCAGCTAAACAGCCAGATCACTGCGCAGCGAAAGGTGCATTTTTTCGCATTTGCACTGGTGCGTGCAGAGGGTGTGGATTTTAAAAACTCAAGGGAAGAGCAGTTTATATTCTTACAGAAGCAAGGCTTTGAAACGGTAGAATATAAAGCGGTAACTGCGGACACAATGCAGGAGGCGGTTGCCTGGTTTGAAGAAAAAATCACAGATTACCCGGTTCCGTCTGACGGGCTGGTACTGCTTTTGGACGATATCGCTTACGGAGAGTCGCTTGGAAGAACGGCAAAGTTCCCGCGCAATGCCATTGCATTTAAATGGGCGGACGAGCAGGCGGAGACGACGCTGCGCGAGGTGGAGTGGAGCGCGAGTCGTACCGGACTGATTAACCCGGTTGCGATTTTTGACCCTGTGGAGCTGGAGGGGACAACCGTAAGTCGTGCCAGCGTTCACAATGTCAGCATTGTAAAAGAATTAAAGCTCGGCATCGGCGACCGGATTACAGTCTATAAGGCAAACATGATCATCCCACAGATCGCGGAAAATCTGACCAAAAGCGGTACGCTGGAAATTCCCTGCACCTGTCCGGTCTGTCAGGGAGAGACTCGAATCGTAAAAGAAAACGATACGGAGACGTTAGTCTGCCCGAACCAGGACTGCGATGCCAAAAAGATCAAATCTTTTACGCTGTTTGTCAGCCGGGACGCGATGAATATCGACGGACTTTCCGAAGCGACGCTGGAAAAATTTCTGGCGGAAGGCTTTTTGCATACCTATGCGGATCTGTTCCATCTGGACAGACACCGGGATGCGATTATACAGATGGATGGATTCGGCGAAAAATCGTATCAGAATCTCGAAGCAAGCGTTGAAAAAGCGAGACATACAAATCTTGCACGCCTGATTTACAGCCTTGGAATCCCGAATATCGGAATTGCCAATGCACGGATGATTTGTCGGGAATATAAAAATGATCTGGGCAAAATGCTCGCTGCACCTGCAGAAGAGCTGGCGGCGATGGATGGCGTAGGACCAGTCATCGCAGGTGCGTTTGTGGATTTTTTTGCCCGGGAAAAAAATAAAACTGCGCTGGAGCTTTTATTAAAGGAAGTAGAGCTGGAGCCGGAAACTTTTTCAGAAGAAGCCCTGCCGCTTTCCGGGCAGTCCTTTGTTATTACGGGCAGCCTGAACCATTTTGAAAATCGCAGTGCCTTAAAGGAAAAGATCGAAGCCCTCGGCGGAAAGGTAACCGGAAGCGTGACGGGCAAAACCGTCTGTCTGATCAACAATGACAGTACCTCCAATTCCGCCAAAAATAAAAAAGCGCGGGAGCTGGGCATAGCTGTACTGACAGAAGAAGAGTTTATGGAGCAGTATCTGGAAAAATAAACCGTCCGGACGAATTTATTCAAAAGAAACGCCGCACAGCGGCAGGAAAGTGAGAGAGAAAATGCCGATTAAAATACAGAGTGATCTGCCTGCCAGAGAGATTCTGGATAATGAAAATATTTTCGTGATGGACGAATATCGTGCGATGCACCAGAATATCCGCCCATTGCAGATCTGTATTCTGAATCTGATGCCGGTCAAACAGGATACGGAGCTGCAGCTTCTTCGGTCGCTGTCCAATACGCCGCTGCAGGTGGACGTGACCTTTATGAAAATGAACAGCCATCTGTCTCTGAATACCTCTGCAACACATCTGAATAAATTTTACGATACGTTTGATGATTTGAAATCCAACAAATACGATGGACTGATCATCACGGGTGCGCCGGTAGAACAGATTCCTTTCGAAGAGGTGGATTACTGGAAAGAACTCTGCGAAATTATGGAATGGTCAAAGACCCACGTCCATTCCACGTTCCACATCTGCTGGGGCGCTCAGGCAGGTCTGTATTACCACTTCGGACTCGACAAACGCCTGTTGTCGGAAAAGCTTTTCGGGGTATTTGAACACCGTGTGTTAAACCGCAAAGAGCCGCTGGTGCGCGGATTTGACGACGTTTTCTGTATCCCCCACAGCAGACATACCGAAACGCCTGCAGCGTTGATCCATGCCTGCAAAGAGCTGACCGTTATGGCGGAATCGGACAAAGCGGGAGTTCTTTTATGTATGACGGAAGGCGGACGACAGATTTTCGTTATGGGACATCCGGAATATGATCGTTACACGCTGGATGGAGAGTACAAGCGCGATCGCGACAAGGGACTGCCGATCCATGTGCCGGAAAACTATTACCCGGAGGACAACCCGGAGAAGAAACCGCTCCTTTCTTGGCGTGCACACTGCAACGGATTGTATACAAACTGGCTAAATTATTACGTATATCAGACCACTCCGTATGATATTCGGGAGATTTGAGAAAATAAGGCAAAACGTGAGGATTTAACGCATTTTTGTGAGATATGTATTCTGTTTATTACCGGGAAGAGGAGCTCAACATGAATATAGATAACGCAAAGTATTTGGATAAAATAGAAAAAATACAAAAACGTTACCCGTATCAGCAGATGCCTGAACATTTAAAACGGGCGTTTGAACAGGATATGCGGATTCGCCTTTCGTGGAATACGAATTCTCTGGAAGGCAATACCCTGTCGCTGGAAGAGACTGTTGAAATCATTTCCTATGATGAAGTGCGCAGCGGGCATACTTATTCTGAATATACAGAAGCAAAGAATTCATACAAAGCTTATCAAAAGATGAATTTTTCGCAGGTACAGGAGATTGATCTGAATCTGATCCGGCAAATCAATGGAATTATTATGGATTCTGATGGAAATTTTCGCACCAATCAGGTCTATATCGGAAGTCTGGCGGAGGTTGCGTTTCTCCCGCCGGAACCGGAAAAGATAGAAGAAAGAATGGAAAATTATCTTTCTTCCATGCAAATGCCGGAACCAACAGAAAAATTACAGAAAATCATTCAACAGATTGCGAAACTGCATATGGAATTCGAAATGATTCATCCATTCCGGGACGGAAACGGAAGAACCGGTCGTTTTATGATGAATCAGATGCTTTTAAATCAGGGCATTTTACCGGCAATCATTTTGAATCATTCAAAATATCGACAGGCATTTCGAATCTATGAACGCAATGGAGGTACCGGATTGATGGAATACTGTCTAGTATCCGGAATCGCCAGAAGCTATGAAATACTGGAAGATAATTGCGTAAAACTGGGGATTTTTCCAGTTTTCAGATGAAAAATCAGATTGGTTTCCCTTTGCGAAAAAGGGATTAGTGGTTTACTTTTTGAAAAAAATAGCTTATAATCAACTATGAATGAAAAAATGTTGTAGAAATACAAGAAGGAGAAGGATTATGGAAATTTCAGCTTTACAGAAAGCCAGATATGAGTATGCTCCGAAGCTTCCCGGCATGCTGAGACACGGCATTGCAGATATCTGCGTTAAGGAAGGCGAAGAGACTCAGAGCGTTGCAGATCAGGAGAAGATCAAAGCGCTGTTCCCCAATACCTACGGTAAAAAGGAGATCACTTTCCAGAAAGGTGCGAACACTTCCGTTGCGAAGAAGCAGGTTGTAGGCGTTATCCTTTCCGGCGGACAGGCTCCTGGCGGACACAACGTTATCTGCGGTTTATACGATGCATTAAAGGCAACCAACCCGGAGAACGTACTGTACGGCTTCAAGAACGGTCCGAGCGGTCTGATCGAAGACGATTATCTTGTTTTTGATGACGAGTATATCAATGCATACAGAAACACCGGCGGTTTCGATATCATCGGTTCCGGCAGAACCAAACTGGAGACTCAGGAACAGTTCGCAATCGCTGCTGAAGTCTGCAAGAAGCATGGCATCACCGCAATCGTTATCATCGGTGGCGATGATTCCAACACCAACGCAGCTGTACTGGCTGAGTACTTCGCTGCAAACAACACCGGCGTACAGGTAATCGGCTGCCCGAAGACCATCGACGGCGACTTAAAGAACGAAGATATCGAGTGCTCTTTCGGTTTCGATACCGCTGCAAAGACCTACAGCGAAGTAATCGGTAACATCGAAAGAGATGCAAACTCCGCTAAGAAATATTGGCACTTCATTAAGGTTATGGGCCGCAGCGCTTCCCATGTTGCTCTGGAGTGCGCACTGGAAACCCAGCCGAACATCTGCCTGATTTCCGAAGAAGTTGCAGCAAAGAAGATGTCCCTGTCCCAGATCGCTGACTATATCGCTGATTCTGTAGCAAAGAGAGCAGCAAAGGGCATGAACTTCGGTGTTGCAATCATCCCTGAAGGCGTTGTAGAATTCGTTCCCGAGTTCTCCGCACTGATCGCTGAGATCAACGAGCTGTTAGCAGGCAGCAAGGCAGATGCGTTCAATGCACTTCCTACCTGGAAAGAAAAATATGCGTTCATCGAAAACGGTCTGTCTAAAGAATCCATGGCTGTATTCGCAATCCTGCCGGAAGGCATTCAGCAGCAGCTGTTCCTGGAGAGAGATCCTCACGGCAACGTACAGGTTTCCCTGATCGAGTCCGAGAAGCTGTTCTCCGCTCTGGTAGCTGACAAGCTGGCTGAGAGAAAAGCTGCAGGCACATACAACGGTAAGTTCAATGCACTGCACCATTTCTTCGGTTACGAAGGAAGATGTGCATTCCCTTCCAACTTCGATTCCGATTACTGCTACTCCTTAGGTTACAATGCATTCATGCTGATCCAGTATGGTTACAATGGTTACCTTTCCAAGGTTTCCAACCTGTCCAAACCGGCAGCTGAGTGGGTTGCAGGCGGTATGCCCATCACCAAGATGATGAACATGGAGAGAAGACATGGCGAAGACAAGCCTGTTATCCGTAAGGCTCTGGTTGAGCTGGATGGCAAGCCCTTCAAATACTTCGAGGCACACAGAGAAGAGTGGTCTGAGAACACCTGCTATGTATATCCGGGTGCAATCCAGTACTACGGACCTGCAGAGGTTTGTGATATCACAACCAAGACTCTGGCTCTGGAGAAGGGCGAATAATTCCCTCGACTTCAAAAATCAACAATAGAATGCACGCTCTGCGAGCATTCTATTGTCATGAATAAAGAGCGCCGCAAGACGTATACGGCAGAATGTGCTTTGCGTACATTCTGCTGATAGAAAAACTGCCGCACATCAGATGAGAGATCATCCGGGTGCGGCAGTTTTTTATTTCATAGGAAATAGTTTTAGTTCGCGGGCGCTTCTTCTTCGTTTAAATTCTCCTCACACACTTCTTCAAAAGAACGGTGCTCTGCGAGTGCCTCTTCTTTTGCATGCTGGAAAAATGCTCTGGTTTCTTTTACAATGACACCGCTCAATGCGAACAACGCGATCATGTTCGGGATAGCCATCAGACCGTTGAAGATATCAGCGATGGTCCAGACAGCGCTCACCGTCATGTAAGGTCCGATAAAGACAGCCAGAATGTAGATCCACCGAAAGATCTTAACGTGCTTCATATTGCCGCCGCTTAAATATTCCAGGCAGCGTTCACTGTAGTAATCCCAGCCAAGGATTGTCGTAAAGGCGAAGAATACAAGGCAGAGCATCAGAATAAAGGAAGAAAACTGTGCAGGAAACGGAAGACCATGCTGGAATGCATAGGTTGTAACCTGAACACCTTCCAGACCTTCTACCTGCCATGCACCGGTCAGAACAATGGAAAGACCTGTTAAGGTACAGATGATGATCGTGTCAATAAACGTACCGGTCATGCTGACAAGACCCTGACGGACAGGAGAGTTCGTCTGTGCAGCAGCCGCAGCGATGGGCGCGCTTCCCAGACCGGCTTCATTGGAGAAGATGCCGCGGGCAACACCCTTCTGCATTGCGATGAGCATGCTGCCGACTGCACCGCCGGTAATCGCTTTTGGAGAAAACGCTGCGGTTACGATAGTTGCAAACGCTGCAGGCACTTTGGTGATGTTGCAGCAGATCAGGATCACTGCGAATACAAAATAGATGACTGCCATGAAGGGAACGATGATCTGGCTGACGCTTGCAATTCTCTTGACGCCGCCGATCAAAACAGCTGCGACGCAGAAGGAGAGAATCAGGGAAGCAATGACAACGGACCAGGAATATTCGCCAAGGAACGGCAGAATTTTTACAGTAAAGGCATCGTTTGGATCAAAGAAACCATGTACTGCACTGGAAATACCATTGACCTGGCTGAAGGTACCAATGCCGAATAAACCTACGCAGACACCGAAGAAGGCGAAAATCTTTGCGAGCCACTTAAATTTTTTGCCCATGCCGAGTTCAATATAGTAGAAAGGACCGCCGAGGCTGTGTCCGTCTTCGGCAACAGTACGGTATTTGACTGCCAGCAGACCTTCGGAGTATTTGGTTGCCATGCCGAGAAACGCTGCTACAACCATCCAGAACAGGGCGCCGGGACCGCCTGCACAAACTGCCGTTGCGACACCGACGATATTTCCGGTACCGATTGTTGCACTCAGTGCGGTACAGAGTGCGGAGAAGCTGGAAATTTCACCTTTTCCGCCTTCCTCATTTTGAAGCATCCATTTCAGTGCAAGGGGAAGCTTACGAATCTGGAGCAGACCGAGGCGGATGGTCAAAAGCAGTCCGCCGGCAATAATCAGTACCATCAACGGTACACCCCAGACAAAGTTGTCGATTATATTCAGAGCTTGATTGATAGAAGTCCACATGGTATTCGATCCCTTTCTTATTCTTTGATGCAACAGATTTTTGGCAGCAGATGCCTTTCTGATGCCATGCTACGCTATGCGTAAGGAAAGCGTTTCGAAATGAAAGAAGGGATTGGAATCACTCGTGAAAATAGAAACGGGCGGTGTGCCGGACAGGTTTATTCGCCGAAGAACGAAATATCCGCTGCGCAGACAGATATCGTTTAAGGCATAATAGAATATAAGATTTACGAATATTCCATACAGGGAATAAAAAGAGACTGCACCAAAAAGAAATCCTTTTTGCGTCAGTCTCAGGAAGATACAGAATACTTGCGTAATATCTTCTCTGTCCTTTTACCTGAGAGATTCATACGAGAAATTCGTATGTTGCACCTTCGGCCCCCGGCTGATCCGGGTGTCTCCAGAGAGTCGATCCATTTACAGTTGCGCTGCAAACTACAGCACCTGAGAGTTTTACTCCTTCGGTAGACAAAATGTCTTTTCCTGCAAACTTCATTTCGAAAATTGCCTATGGGCAATATGATATACGCAAATGTGATATTTTTCAAGAGAAAAATTAAATTTTTATAAAAATCCGCCGCAAAAGTCAGAACTCTGCGGCGGATGTATTCAAAATGCGATTTTTATCAGAACAGTGATGTGCTGCTTTTGCACAAGCTACAGCTGCTCGGCGCGCTTTAAGGCGTCATCAATATGAGCACAGAAGTTGTCGGCACCGACTTTTTCGATAAAGCCGTTTTTTTCCATGACACGCCAGGGTTGTTCGTTGACATGGGAGAAAATCAGCTGAATGCCCTTTTTCTGACAGTCCTCGTAGAGCTTTTCAAGGTTATGCATGGCGGTCGCGTCGATGGCGCTGACACTTCTCATACGAAGGACGAGACAACGGCGCTTTTCGTCGAGGGTGATTTTCAGAATCTTATCCGCAGCGCCGAAAAAGAGGGGACCACTGATTTCATAAACTGTAATGTGATCTGGTACAACGCGCAGGGCAAGGCTGTCCGCATCGTCGTCCTCATCGACATATTTCCAGCCTTCTACTTCTGTAACGTCGCTCATACGTTTCATAAACAGAATCGCAGCGAGCAGGATGCCGACCTCGATGGCAACGACAAGATCGAATACGACCGTCAGAACAAAGGTGCTGACCAAAACGATAATATCGCTCTTCGGAGAGGTTTTACAGAGGTTGACAAAGGTTTTGATGTCACACATATTATAGGCAACCATAAACAGGATCGCTGCGATAACCGGCATAGGAATCAGGGCAGCGTAGGGCATCAGGACAACCAGGATCAGCAGAAGGACAACAGAATGCACCATTCCGGCGATCGGAGTGCGTCCGCCGTTTTTGATGTTTGCGGCGGTTCTGGCGATGGCTCCGGTGGCTGGGATGCCGCCGAACAGCGCGGAGGTGATGTTTCCGGCACCCTGTGCGATCAGTTCCATATTGGAGCGGTGACGGCTGTTTACCATGCTGTCCGCAACGACACAGGAGAGCAGGGACTCGATTGCTGCTAAAATCGCGATCGTAAAGGCGTCTGGCAGGACGTTCTGAACGGTTGTCAGGGAGAACGCCGGAAGCGAAATCGCCGGAAGCTTATTAGAAATTTCATACAGATCCCCTATCGTATTGACGTTCAGATGCAGACCGGCTACCGCAGCACTGCCAGCAATTACGGCGATCAGGGAAGCGGGAATGCGTTTTAAAAAGCCGGGAAGCATCGGCCAGAAAATCAGGATGGCGAGGCTGAGAATGCCAACAAGCAGCGCTTGTACGTTCAGCGTGCCGATAAAGACGAAAACAGCCTTTAATTTATCCATCGTTTCAATCAGCGGTTCATCGGTAACGATGCTCAGACCGAGAAAATCCTTGATCTGACCGATAAAAATCGTTACAGCGATACCGGAGGTAAAGCCGGTTGTGATCGTATATGGAATAAACTTAATGAGGTTGCCGAGGCGCAGCAGACCCATCAGGATCAGAATCACGCCTGCCAGCAGAGTAGCGATAATCAGTCCGTCCATGCCGTTTTTTGCAACAATTCCGGCGACGATCGTTGCAAATGCTGCAGTCGGACCTGCGATCTGGACGCGGCTTCCGCCCAGAAAAGAGATGACAAAGCCTGCTGTGATCGCAGTGTAGATGCCTTTTTCCGGTGTGACGCCGGAGGCAAGGGCGAGGGCGATGGACAACGGAAGAGCGATGATTGCAACGATAATGCCAGCAACCACATCTTTGACAAACTGCTCACGGGTGTAGGTTTTCATGACAGAAAACAGCTTCGGTTTTAATTTTTCCATGTGGAAAGTTCCTTCCTTTGAGTAAAATAAGAAACGATAGAGATGTACGATTTTAGAAGATATATTCGAATGATAAAAAAAGAATATAAATCATTAAATTTTTATAAAAACGCACGTTTTTTATCATAAGACAAATTGGAAGAAATTGCAAGAAAAATCGATAAAAGCAAAATCTACGCCTGAGAGGAAGAGCGATGAAAAAGAATCCTGCTCTACAGGATTCTCCGCCTGCGGCGGGTCGCGTAAGCGACATACTACCTCTCCGCCGCAGTGCGATAATATTTTTTATGTAATAGGGGATTCCATAGGAATTTCCTATTACATAAATAGAAAAGCAGGAAGGACTACCCGTTCGGGCAGTGCGGTTCCTGTCTTTTTCTGTCAAAATGTATCTTACAATAGACTGCGTGTGGCCGGAGGTAGACGGAATGAAAGCAGAAATAGACTTACAGCAGAAGAAAAAAAAACATTTTCGGGAAGTGTCAGACCGTCTGACAGCGGCAAGCCATGTGCAGATAGAATATTTCGAAAAACATACGAAAATAGAAGGCTATTATGAGAGTCAGATGGCTGGACATCTGTTTGGCTGTGATCGTCTGTTGAAACAGGAGAATATGTTCGGCACGCTGCAGATGGGCTATAACCCGAATCGGGAACGGGTATTCCTGTTCGCAAATCTGAAAACCTCCCGTTATGACACCGTGGCAAGCCGCTATCAGAGAGAGATGAAAGAATATCAGCAGAAATCTCTTCTGAAAGGCAATAATGAAAACAGGGCTTATGTTTCCAAACGATGGGAGATGGCATCTGTCCTGATCGAGAAAAAAGAGAATAAGCCATGGACCAGATATTCCATTCAGACTTATCTGGGAAGAAATAATATGGAAGCCATACAGAAGACGATGCCGTTTTTTATGAAGTCGGAGGAAACAGAAGAACTGACCCAGATACGAAAGCGCAGAAAAGAAATACAGGAAGCAATCCGGGAGAACCAGGAGAAATCAGAAGAGGTGAGAGGGCTTCGAAGAGAAGCAGTGGAAAATCTGACGATGGAAAACCTGACGGAATCCATTCTGACGAGAAAAGAGACTGCACAGAAGCATTTTTTAAGAAGACTTAATTATGCATATGATTTTCAGAAACAGGATATAGAAGCCTATTACAGGGAAAAGAAAAAGACACTTCAGGAGACAGCGGAAAGAGAAGTACCGGAAGAAACAGAACCGGGGGATGAGAATGGATGAAA
>OLSP01000903.1_pt1 | contig 29129 bp, 28 predicted proteins | sample 1672941 | NCBI WGS metagenome assembly OLSP01 (sample SAMEA3136739, study PRJEB25190) | human gut metagenome | reverse complement strand
ATGAAGCTCCGCAGGACGCACTACTCTCGACAGAGAGTATAGAAGTGCGCCCTTTCGTTCCTAAAGGGCTTTCGACAAACTGGCATCAGACAAAGGTGCGTTTGAAGCACTATTGACTTACTACTGGTTTGCCGTCTTTATCAAGTAACGGCGTAAATCCTGACACTGTTCCCTTTCTGTGTAAAACATGGTTTGTGCCTGTTTGTTTTAAATAATCTTTCAATCCTTTCCATAAAATGTCATTGACTGTCTCTGTCAGATTCTTCTCTTCTTCCAGTGCCATCCTACGCAGTGCCTTATCAATATCCCCTTCCAGAAAAAGCAACCGCATACCCAGTCACTATTTTTTCTTTACATTTTTTCTTCAGCAACAGCAGCGTTCTCACTTTGGCGTCCCGCTTCAATGATAGAGTTGAGCGCAGCCGCCTAATCAAATTTCACCTTCTCTGCCAGTATTCATAGGTCGAACTTTTTTAATTTGCTCATCTTTTTCGTATTTCTCAACACTCATTATCTAAGTTCAAGGGAACTGGAAATATAAAAATGGAAGTCTTGCTCCTTGCAGTATTCTTTTATTTTTCGGATTAGTTTTGGGTTCGTTGTATATTCCAACAGATATACTTCCATTCCATCTGCTTTGCACGCTTCCAAATATTTGCAGAATAGCTGTAAGACCTTCAAAAATACTCTCGCGTGGAGCGTAATAATATACATCACAATTATCTATAAAGAACCCATCAACACCTTTTTCATATAGTTCCTGAGAAAGCTGTCCTATAAACTTCTGCCAGTCTGGGTTTGCTACATCCACCCATTGTTCTTCCTCCCAATGCTCATACTCACCGATTGCCAGTTCCGCATAGGTTGTATAGTACTCCCTGAAGTTTTCAATCGACCCAATATTTAGATATGTATATACGACTGTTCCATTTTGATGGAGCAATTCAATATCCCTTTTTGTAAAATACTGTGCATCAATTACAATCGTTTCATACATTTTAAATCGTTCCAAAGATGAGGCGTCCGCATTTAAAAACACCCCATAATCGTTTTTCTCAAATTCCTTTGCCTGATTGGCTTTCACAAAAAAACATCCACCAATAAACATTAGAACAAATAATACAGCCAAGGCTACTGGTTGTTTGATTCTCTTCCCGCACAATGCCTCCCACATCCTTTCGGTGATTCTCGTTTTTTCCTCATGACTATCACATTTTACACATTGATGATTATGTTTTCCCAGATTTGTTGCTCAATTTGTATTCAAATTATACCATTCTACACAAGCTTTCCTCTAACATGCAAGCTGGACGTATGGCTTCTTCTGGCCGCTATTCTCAGATTGGGCTAAATAAGGCTCTAAAGACCATGGGACGTAATGGAGGTCTTCAGCGCCATGATGTAATCGGTATCGGGAAAAACGGAACAAGTAAATTGGTTGAAGTTGTCAGCCTATGATAATTCTTTCAAGTATCTCGAGAGATGTTCTTCTAAGCTGGAAAAACTCGCAAAAAAGAATGAGCGGCACCAACATAAGCCTAGCTTTCAAGATCAAAGAAAAAAGACCATGTAAACTCCATGCATCCGGTTGCATGGGATGCGCACGTTCAGCATAAAACAAGCGACAGTAGGGGATTCCCACTATCGCTTGTTTTACTTGTAAAATACATTGTTGAAGAAAACCTCATTTCGCAGCAGCTTTGGTAAGTAATCGTGCAGTATTTCAAGTATTTCAACTGCTGCCTCATGGTATTGTTGGAACCCTTCATCGGTTTTCAAGTCATCCGGCTTGTTCAGTATAGAACAGACTTTGAGATTGGCAGCTGTCAGGCTACGTTCGAGCTCGGAATAATCCTGTTCCGGGAACAGAACAGGGAAAACCTCAATGATTTCAGAGATCAACGAATTTCCCCTGGATGCGCCAAGTGGAATAACCTGTTCATGACCCAGTTCACTGCCAGCCGCTCTGTTGAACGTGTAAGTTGTGAACTCAATATGATCGCCTAAAAGATGGACATAGTATACGAGCTTACAAAAGCCTTCACATCTTTCATTATAACCAACAAAACCGTCGAGCAATCTAGGCAGCCCATTGAAATTGAAAACGGCTTCCGCTGTCTCTCGCAAGATGTCTTTTCGTTTGGGCCAGCGCTTTTCTACCCAATCTCCATTCTCAGCATCATCCTGGTAGGAATAATCCCAACCACGATGAGTATAACATCTATGGTTTGTTCCTCGTGCAAACAGATCGATTTGCTCAATAGATATTGAGAACAGTAAACCTGTTTTCCGTTTGACACTCTCAAGCATACTCTTATGAGAACCACCAAATTGATCAATGCAGATCTGACTTGCTTGTTCAATCGCTTGCCAATCAGATTTAGCTTCGCTTCGGATGCTTGAATAGGTTCTTTTGCCGAAAAAAACATACCTCAAATCTTGCCAGTGCTCAGCTGCGCTAGGATGTGCTTTTGCCGACGATGCAGACACACAACAGAGAATCACGACCATTGCTATTCCAGCCAGATGACGTTTCATCATTCAGCCCTCTGAATCTCGGTCTTGTCGAAAACCATCAGTGTCTTCCCTGCAACAGCGTTATAATCACAGCAGATCATTGATGTTGAGTATTCCGTATCTGGCTGAATTTTTACGCTGATACGCGCACCTACTGCGAATTTGTGTTTCTTAATTGCTTTGCTGGAAAAGTGAGCTACAAAACTTGATATGTCCGATTTACCTTTCCGTTCTACTTTTTTAAGTGTCCAATCATCATAAACGATGGTTTCTCCATCCGTTGTAACTGAAACCTTTATCGAATACTGTTCGGACACGAGTTGAACAGGAATTGAAAGCAATGTCCCATCAAACACAATGCATTCTTTCAAGGAATCAATATCAGGATCGCTCTTCATTGAATATTGGGCATTGATCGGCTCAATAAGAAAGATCGGTTCCCCATTCTCGTGCAGTATCCCATCAATACGTTGCAATTCTGTTTCTGGCATCCCCAGCTCTTCCGCTAAAGAGAAAAGCAATTCACAGTTCAACAGCAATGGTTCGTACATTGGAGGCAACTCTGTCTTTCGTTTCTCTGTTAGAAGCTTGTTATACTGCTTGATTTCCTCCTGTTGTGACTTAGTAGCGGTTTTATCAGCAGTTATTGTTTTGACATTCTCCAGATAGGTCGAATTCAAGGATTTTTGCTCTTCAACCATGTAATTCACGTTGCTGAGTGCAATATCGTAAGCACGCAAAAGATAATCATGATTGTTTGTCAAAGAAAACAATTCGATGAAAGTTTGGGCGGCAAAGTATCGTAATGGCCATTCATTGTTAGTCGTATTACGCAAAATCGTTTCAGAATAACGAGTGGCAGTTTCAATGTAGGAGATAGTGTCTTGTTCTTCATGAGCCGCGATAATTGCCAAAGGGAGAATCCGAGCGTACTCGTAATCACGTCGGAAGATCTGGGTATTCAGCAGTTCGTATTGGGCGATTGCTTCGAGGCATTTTGCATAGTCACCATTACGAAAATAGCAATCTGCGAGAGTCAACCAATATGGACCAAACGCCTGATACGTTTCCCTGTTTTCTTCAAAGAACTGGATCACTTGCAAGTTATTACTCTTGTTCTTCCAGATGACAAAATCACTAACAGCCTGTTCTGTTAATGCGAGCTTGCCTGGCAGTTGATACTCTCGCACCGTCTCAACCATGTAATTGAATGTTCCTTTACGGATACCATGCAGAACAGCCGCCTGTTTATCATCCAGATCCCATCCATCCTGAAGATACTGCATGTCAGCTTGTGTTGAACTCGTCAAGTAGCTATTTATCGAATCCAACGCCATATATGATACAGACGCGATGAGACCACTCAAGCTGAAAGAATGGACAGCGCTTATCAGCCCAAGTGGATTTGGCAGAGCATTTCGTAATGCTTGTGCCTGATTCTGTTCATAGATGTATTGTATGCGTTCACGCTTTACGGCAATCATTCGATAATCTTCGAGCGTATCAAGCAGGTAATTGATCTCTACAAGCGTCCGATTATCAACAGCTTCTGGCAAAGTATTGTTGATCAATGAAGAATATGCTTCTTCCAGATACAAGCGACCGTTTGTCGCTGCGTTGATTTCTTGCGTCAACATAACCAGGTAATTCAGCATATTGATTGAATTAAGCTGAGTATCATTCAGAGTCTCGCTATCCACTTTTTCAACAGTGTCCCCATCAGTTGCAGCAACAGGTATTGAGGGTTCGGCTGAGCTCTGTTCAAGGGGCGTTATTGTTGGCTGAACCGTTTCTATCTGTGTTGGAGACGGAAGAGGATGCGCATCCTTGCTATTCACATTGCTACAACCAGCAAGTGTCATACTGGATGCAACAAGCATCGCCAATATAAAGACGAGCTTTCTCTTATTCTGATTCATCGAGACAGCCTCCTTCATCCTGAAAAGCAGATACCATATATATTATAGCACCTATTGTATGCTCTTGCCATATACAAAACAGAATCCATTGTCATCGAAAGTAGACATAATGCAAGGAAAGAATATCTTCCTATCCAACCCATCTTGCACCCTTCGGACATAAATGGTATTATGCAGGGAGTAACTGTTCTCGGAGGTACAACTGAATGGAGCTTCACAGCCAACAATACTCAATTACTATTACAAAGCAGGATTCTGCTACGCAGCATAACATTCTCAAAGAACAGTATGATTATATTTATGATCCAGATAACTATCTATCTGCGGATGAGTATTGCTTCTTTGATATTCTCATCAAAAGCACAGCTCAAACACGCCGCTTAGCTCTGGTTAGTTTTCCATATGGTGTATATGACGAACATCCGGCGGTTCTTGACAAACAATACTTGGTTGTCCTCCAATGTAACTATCTGATAAAAATTGAACTCGAAAATTGCTGCGTTGTATCTTGCAAAGAAATTGATGCTTTAGGTCATCTCTTTGAGCTATATAGATATGGAGACTCATACATCATTTATGGCGAGTTGGATATCATTAGGGTAGAAGCCAACTTTGAGACATCTTGGGTGTTTTCAGGCTCGGAAATTTTCGTGACAATGGATGATCAAGCACCTTTTGAAATGAGCAACGATAGAATTATACTTCGTGATTGGGACAACAACTATTACGAGGTTGATTATAACGGGAATCTTCTAGTTTTTAAGAACTGAGATGCATTCATCCTCATTTGGAGCCTATCACTGTACTCACAAAATAGTAGGGCCTCTGAGATTCTGTAGTTCGATACTCAGCATTCTCATAAGAAGGAAGTTGTCCTTTTCCGGATTACAATCGGCGGATTTGTAGCTGTTCTCCTCATAAACCCAAATACTCGAATTCAATTACACAAATAAAAGACTCTTCAGTTCAGTTGAACAGAAGAGCCATTATTATGTTTCTGTATCTATTCAGCGGTCAAGCTATTATCCCACAGTCTTCGACAGCATCTGCAACACCTTTACCATCTCAGGATTGCTAAGCACTTTCATCAACAGCTCCGCATCGATACCGGACGCTGCAGCCTGCTCTGTTGCAGAAGACGTATCCTTCTGATCAATGTTGGCTACTTCAGCCCCTTTTCCCTGATAGAATGCCCTTTCGAGAAGCTGCGCATTCTGCCGTCTGTTTTCGTCGAGAATATGCGAATACTGGTCAGTAACCATCTGTGCCTGGAAATGACCGGAATCGCCTTGCACCGACTTGATGTCACCACCATTCAGCTTGAGCTTATAGGTAATGCTCGAGTGACGCAGACTGTGAAACACCACCGAAGGAAGGTCATTATCGGCGATGAGGTCTTTCATCGCTTTCCTGATGCGGGATGATTCCGTAGGCAAGCCATTAGCTGTTGCAATATGGCAACCGATGTATTCTATCAGACTGATATCCGATCGTCGATGATGCCGGGAAACTCTTAGAGAAACTCGACATCGCTAATACGCCCATAAGCTCAAGTGTAGATTATTTTATTGGGTTTGTCGATACATTGGCAAGACCATACTATTTTGCTTATCCGGAAGTTTTCGTCCATACATTGTTGCCAATTGACTTCCTGTCCCGCTTTAATTCTGATCTGGTCGATAGAGCTCAAATTGACGATTACATCAATCTTCAGACTACGGCGGCTGAGCGCGAATATGGCGATGGTTAGGTTGCCGGCTTCTTTTCATAAAGCGACTGCGCGCAATCGAGCGTCTGCTGGGCGGTGTAGCCGAAAAGCTGATTGGCTTCGCGCTGGAGCGTGGTCAGGTCGTAGAGCTTCGGCGGATGATCCGACCGTGTTTTCTTTTCAACCCGGATAATCTCCGCGATCTGCCCGTTGCAGGCGTCGGCGAGCGCCTGCGCTTTCTGCTCGTCCTCAAAGCGTTCGCTCACCGCTTCGCAGGGGCAGAGCAGATGCACGGTATAAAGCGTCCGAATCGCGAGCTTTGAAGAACACCGGAACGCGCGGCTTGCCGCCGTCCACTTTGCGGATTGCATAATCTGCGCCGTATCTGCGGGTGATCCGCTGGAACTCCTTCAAGTCCTGCCCGGAAAGCTCGATATTGCTTACGCCCTGATTCTGCCCGACCAGCTGCCTGACCGTCTGTTTGCCGCGATGTTTTACACCCGGTGCAGACGGATTTTGACGGTGCGCCAGCAGCTTGAGCGCGGCGGACTTGAGGGTGCGGAGGCTGAATTTGGTGCCGTTAATCATCAGGGTTGCGCTTTTCTGCTCGATTTCTTCCTGCATGGAAACCTCCTTTTTCGCTTAATGGGCATGAAAAAAGCGGCCAGCTTAACCTGACCGCCAGTGTGTGGATAAGGATTATTTCTGAATGAGCTTCAGCACGTCGTCTTCGGAGAGCTCGGTCGCCTGCGCGATCTGCTTGACAGAAAGCCCCATCTTGGACAGGCGCAGTGCCGTTTCGCGCTTTTCGCTCTGGATGCCTTTAGCCTCGCCCTTAACAATGCCTTTCGCAATGCCTTCGGCAATTCCATCGTTAATCAAGCCTTGAATAGCTTCACACATATTGACCACCTCCGAATGATTGTCAATCTGTATTTTAGGCAGTTTTTGATTTAACCCATGCGCTTTACAACCACTCGGCACTCCTTATCACAGAACGCAATACCGTATATCCAGATTTCTTTGACACGATAACGATTCAAAACAGCGATATAGTTCTTACCAGGCTTTGGGGTTGTGTTCGCCTTTGACGTAGACGCGGTGAAGCAGACGTTTATAGTCGTGGACAGCCTGCTCGACGACGGCGTTTGCCAAAAGCTCAAAGCCCTTTTCGGAAATAAAGGGTTTGAAGGTGATGATCGGCAGCTTTGCTGCATCCGTTTTAGGCATCGCCAGCCACCCTGCGGCAAATGATGCTTCCGCAGCGGGAAACCTCGCAGCAGGCATCATCCGACCAGAACGCCGCTTCGAGCTGATCGTTCAGCCATTTGCCATTGCTTTCAACGGGCTGCGTCAGCGGGTCGCCGTGGTCTTCCGGCTGATAAGCAAGCACCTGCGGATAAACGTGATGCGTGAGAAAGATCGTTTCGGGCAGGCGAGTCACGACGGCATCCAACACATCCTGATTGTGCGCGGCAGGCGTGAGCAGAACGTCGGTGATGATGAAGGTGTTCTCGCAATCATAACCGTGTACCGTAAGCTGATCGACCATTTCGCCGAGCGGCTGATCCAGATACAGGCAGTCGTCAATCAGCACGTCGGCATCTTCGTATGCCTGCGACAGAAGCAGGCAGCCCGAAAGCAGACCCAGCGGCACCATTTCGGTGACTACGCCGAAATTGTCCCATGCGCGGCGGGCGGCGGTGTCCCGCTTATCGCAGGCATACAGGCTCAGGGTGACGGGAACAATGCCGGTTTCAACCGGCGCGGCAGAGCAATCGGCTTTATCCAGCGCAAAGGAGTCTGCGCGGAACTTGGGTTCGGCTTTGATGACGATAAAATCGAGATGGTTTTCCATGATAAATCCTCCGTTTTTATATATGGTGAAAGAAAAATGGGTACAAAAATGCGCCGCTCGCGATGGGCGGCGCCTGGCATCATAAACTGTATTGCAACAAGCGACATCATGCAGGCTGCTTGTTTTTCTGTGGAAAATGTAGAATAAACAATTTTTCTTGTACACGATCATCAGATGTCGGGATGCGCATTTCCCCCACGCAGGTGAGGCTTCCATCAGCCTCCTCATAGATATTCCTGCACGAAACCAAATGATCATAGGAGAAACTTTGCTGTAATTCTGTTTCTCCGTCGCTGGACAGATAAAACAGATTCAGACCATCGTCGGTATTTTCAACAAAATAGTATCCACCCTGTGAGGCGGGGCATACGGACAGAACATTCTGCATATCCGAAAACGTCTTGAAAAAGAGAATATGACCATCGAGAGCAACATGAAGAAAAACCACCGGAGCATGTTCATTGTTCTCAAATTTATAGCCATAGATCAGAAGCCCTTCATCCGTCGGCAACATACCGTGAATGTTAAAATTATCCAGTTCTGGCAGAGGAAGATTGCGGAGGAACTGCCCGTTTTGATCCAAAATCCTAAGATATCGCTTTTCCGGGGCTTCAGTCGGCTTTCTATAATATAGAATGATTTCATTCTGCCGCAATACGCCTTTTTGAAAAACGATTTCATTTTCGGAGTACAGCTCCGGGCTACAATATGACCAGGATATATGACCGTCTGTGTTGACAAAGGCGCTCCATGCTGCCACATGAGAAGAATCGGTCATGTATGCCCCTGTAACGAGCAAGCCACGATCACAAACATACACGTCATGCGGCAAGCCGGGCAATTCTTCCCTTTGAATGTTCTTACTTGCGATATTGTACTTCACGATATAGCCGGTGTCTTCAACGTATTCTGTTCTGTCAATGGATTCCGCGACAATCATGCACAGGCCTTCTGGGTTTTCTACCGCACCAAGGATGAATGGCGTGCCTTCCCAGGAAAGCAGGGTTTCGGACTTTAATTCTCCCATGTTGGAAACCCGCAGTATCCAGCCATCGCGTGTCCCGCCCGCCGTGCGCGAAGAAAGAGCAGGCGTACCCAATGTGCTGTCGGTTTGCGCCAACAACACGATGTCACCATTGGAAGTATGATAGGTCGAAGATAGGGATTCATCCTTGTTCCCACCCCAGATGGTCAGCATGGATGCGTTCAAAGATTCGACAACTGCCTGCTCCTCGCACCGGGCAGTTGAAAATGGGAACAGGCACAAGCAGAGCAGAATAATGAAGCACGGCATTTTATCACCTTCCTTGATAGTATTAAGACGAAACAGGTTGACACTTTCTTCCTCTGGCATTAGAGAAAAAGAGCTTTTTTGAAATGCTGCAAAAAAGGAAGCCGAGCAATAAACTCGGCTTCGAATACATGGAATGTGGTTTTATGCATATACGGGACGAGCAAAACCAATGATCGTGTAGCCATTGTGTTCCGTAGCAGCATCATCGAAGATTCTAACACACCTGGGGTTTCCCCAGTTGCCTTCAACAGTGGAAATTTTATTGTTGTAGTAATCATTTACGAGGCCGATATGGCTGACTGCATCTGCGCTACCATTCTTCTTGTAATAAATCCAGTCACCCAACTGAGGCTGGAAACCGGACGCGGCATAGTAACGCCTCTTATTCTCAAAGAATTCCTTGGAGTCGCGGCAAAGGGCTTTATTGAAAGCGGGGAAGTTCGAACTTCCGTACAGACCGGCCGCATTGCAGAGCCAGTAAAGGAACGTCTGACACCATTCGCCGCCAAGTTCCAAATTGCCACTTTCGATTTCCTTTCCGCTAAGGCTGCCGCCATTCTGAGCAAAGGAAAGTGCCATGTTAAGAACAGGGACAAGAGGATAAGAGGTGCTGACAGAGAGTTCTTCAGCATCATTCATAGGAACGTATGCATATTCTCGCTTATCTCGATTCCCCCAACGAATCTTAATCCAGTTGCCGGAAGTGCCTGCACACAGAAACATGTTTCCGCTGTAGAATCTGCCAATATAAGGATTAGCAGTACTCGGATCACGTCTAACCAAAGTGGAAGAACTCTTAATTCTAATCATTTTACCTGCTTCAAAAGCCATTTTTACATTCTCCTTTTTTGATATTTCTGCTAGAGAATGCCGGCCAGCTTTGCTCTCTTGCTGATTGAATTGTATCTAAAAATAAGATTTTATAAAAGTGAAAATAAGGGCAAGCATGAGTGAAAAGAATGTGCAACCAGCTAACAGATTATATATAAAGTTCTCTTTTCGCTTTTTTGTAATCACGATAAGCACGCGTATATTCATAAGCTGGTATCCAAGGAGCGGCGCAGGGCATTATACAGGGTGTGCGCGATACTCGGCGGTAAATTGGCTTTCCTGCGTAATCGGCGTGTTCATCAAGGTAGCAATCAGGTAGTTCTTGATGTTGCGGATATCGTTTTTCGTGCGGTCGAGGTTGTAATATACCGTCATCAGCGAATCGTAGGTGAGCTTTTTCAGCCGGTCTTGAATCGCCCATGCAGGCCATTCCCGCCCGCTGATCCGAATAGCGGCTTCCGGCGTGGTATGCAGCTCGACCATGATTTCCACGATTTCATCGAGCCGTTCCCGATTGTATTTCCACTGATTTTTCAGCAGATCGTCATACTGGATTTGCCGCTTGACCAGATTGCGCACATCCTCGAAGTCCTGACGGGTCGTAAAGGGTTTTCGGGCTTCAAGGTCGTCCCAGCACCAGGGTATGTACTCGTCTTCGTTGGGGTCAATCGGCAGGATTTCGTCCAGCCAGTCTATGGGCGCGGCATCCGTGCTGCCGCCTGCATCGTCTGCTGATTCCTGCTGCTCCATCGAATCCATCCCATCCGGGCTTTCGGGAAGGTCAACGGGTTCGGGATGGATGGGATGGATGGACGGTAAGGGTTTTCTTACGCAGGGTTTGGTGACGATGGTTTTGGGAACGATGGTATTTCTTTGCACGGGCTTTACCGTTGGCGGTGAAACCGTGGACGGCTTGTCCACGGCGGGTTTATCCAGTACGGGCTTTTCCGGTTTTGGTGCTTCCCGTATCGGCTTTTCGTAGATGGTGTAGGTCGCTGCGGCAAAGTGGCCGGCGGTGCCGCGCTCACGGCGGCGCACCACATAGCCCTGTGCTTCAAGCTCTTTGACGATGGCGGCAACAGCGTCTACGCCCTCTTTGCACTTGGCCGAAAGCCCCTTGATCGTGAAATTCCAGCCGTCGTGTTCGGAGAGCATCAGGGCAAGCAGCCCCTTGGCTTTCAGCGAAAGGTTCGTGTCGCGGAGTGCCGCGTTGGTGATAATCGTGAAGTCGCGCTCATGCGCGGCGCGGATGATAGCCATAGATAATCCTCCCTGTCAACTGTTGAAAAAAGTTCTTTGGAAACTTGACAGCTTTCAGCGTTCCGGCGCACGGGATTTCGTGCGCTTCATCCCTTCAAGCACCTTGCGCATACGGCGGTTTACGTCGTCGAGCGTGCTGTCCTCCGGGAAATAGGAGCGCCATTCCTTCGCCGTATCGAGCATGGAAAGAATCGAGGTTTCCATTTCTTTCGGCGTTGCGGATGGGGAGAAATATTGGGATATCTGTCTGCTTTGCAGCACGACCCTTTCGGTTTCCGGCTTTTTCTGCTCGGACATGATCGCCAGCACCATATCTTCGGTCAGTTTGCCGTCCTGCGAAAAGCGTTTCAGGCGTTGTGCCTGAGAAAGCGACGGTGTGGATTGCTCGCTGTCGATGGTTTCCGCCAGCCAGCCTTGTTCTTCCGGGTTCAGATAGGACACTTCAACAGCGGAGTTGAACGCAAATTTTCGCTCGTCCACCAGATCGAGCAGTTCGGGAAGAAGCTCGGTCAGGCGAATATAACGCTGTACCTGTTTTATGCTGTCTCCCGATTGATTGGCTACCATGGCCACAGACCATTTCAACTTCTGGCCAACTTGGCCAGAAGTTAAATCGGCGCGTTGCCCCTGATGCTTCATTGCTTCCAGCTTCATTTTGAACGCAAAGGCGCGTTCGCTGGGCAGGATATTTTCGCGTTGAAGGTTGGAATCCACCATCAGGATGACGGCGGCATCGTCGTCGAGTTCTCGGACGATGACCGGCACGGTTTCCAGACCAGCCAGCTTTCCGGCGTGGCTTCTGCGATGACCGGATAATCACCGACTCAGACGCACCACAGCCAGAATTCCTCGCAAATCTCGATGTGCTCTATTATTCGTAAAATTATTCGTAAAGTATTGAACGAGACTTTTGCTCATGCTATAATGGAATCGAAAGGAGTAGTCTGTCCATGGCAATCATTAGCCCTGTGTCCGATTTGCGCAATTACAACACCGTTCTAGAACAGGTTTCCGCTGGTTCACCGGTGTATCTGACGGTCAACGGACGTGGCCGTTTTACGATCCGCGATATTGCGGACGATGAGGAATTTGAGAAGGCAAAGGCGATGCTCCGCCTGATGTGTGAGCTCAATACGGGCATCCGTTCGGGAGAGGAAGAAGGATGGGTGTCCGAGGATGATGTCCGGGCACACTTCCACAGCAAACGCAAATGAGGATTGAATACTCCCCTGTCGCCGTTCGTGACCTCGAACGTGTCTGGGCGGAGGTTTTTGAAGCTTCTGCTAGTGAAGAAACCGCAACGAAATACGTCGATGATCTGATGAATCAGATTTCAGCGAAACAAAACTTTCCAAAGTCCGGCGCTCCGCTGTATTACGAGGGCCTGTTCACCGGATTCTACTTCGTGACGTTCAAGTCCTATATGGCATTCTACAAGGTGGAGACCGATCGGATGCTGGTCAGCAGAGTGGTCTATGGAAAGAGCGACTACATGCGTACCATTTTCCGTAATACACATAAGGAGTGATCCATGAAGCGCTGGCTGTTAAGCTGGCGCTTTTTTTCGTAATAGCTCTATCATCCACCGGCAAATTAAGTCATGGTATCGAACTCATGGATGAGGTCGTTTCTGAAGCGCTGAAGCACATCAACAGAAAAAGTAAAGAACACACCATTCGTGTGACCAGCGGTAAAGACTTTATCCTTGCCCACATTGATGCGAAGCTGATCGTTCAGGAGATTTTTAATTTGGTTGACAACGCCATCAAATATATGGATGGCGCTTAAGTCATTCAAACGGTACGCTCCTGGTCCAATGCCCCCATCATTGTAATTAGCGCCAGAAGTGAAGATAATGACAAGATTCATGCATTGGATGCCGGAGCTGACGATTATCTGACAAAACCTTTTTCTGTTGAAGAATTATTGGTTCGACTTCGGGTGACGCAGCGAAGACTCTCTCTGATGACGGCAGAGATGTTTACTGCCAGTTCTGTATTTGTGAATGGTACGTTGAAAGTGGATTATGCCGGGGGATGCGCTTATCTGGATGAAAACGAACTTCGCCTGACACCCATTGAGTATAAGCTGTTGTGTCTGCTGTCCAAGAATGTCGGCAAGGTACTGACCCATACCTTTATCACGCAAAATATCTGGGTCCGCAGTTGGGATAACGATGTGGCTTCCCTGCGGGTATTTATGGCAACACTGCGGAAAAAGCTGGAGCCAACAGAGGAGTCCCCGCAATACATCCAAACACATATGATATGTACCCAGTTTTCTGGACACCGGTTCAAAATTGAATAATTAAGATTCCATCATGGATGCTTCCCTGAACTTGGAGGGAGGCATCCATTTTGTTTTATCTTGGATTCTTCTGTTATTATAATAGTCAATATACTCGGCAATGGCCTTTGAAAAGGCTTCAAAGGAGTGATAATTCTTCTCAAATCCATAGAACATTTCATTTTTCAGTCTGCCGAAGAAGGTTTCCATCATGCAATTGTCATAGCAGTTACCCTTTCGGGACATGGATTGAATGATTCCGTGCTTCTGAAGTTCACCACGGTAGAATGCGTGCTGGTACTGCCAGCCCTGATCCGAGTGCATGACCAGACCTTGTACAGAAGGAAAGCGTTCAAATGCTTTGTTCAGCATATCTCTTATCTGCTCCATGTTGGGACTGGTCGAGAGATTGTAAGAAATGATCTCATTTGTATTCATATCCAGAATCGGTGAAATGTAGCATTTGCCCCAAGGAAGATTGAACTGCGATACATCTGTTGTCCACTTTTGCAGCGGCTTTTCGGTACTGAAATCCCGATTGATGATATTGTCCGCAACTTTACCAACGTCGCCTTTGTAAGAATGGTACTTCTCTTTTGGACGTTTGCCAAACAATGCAAGCTGGTTCATAATTCGTTGAACACGCTTGTGATTTACCTGAAACCCACGGTTCAGAAGTTCATGGTGTACCCGTCTCACGCCGTATCTTTTTCTGTTCTCGTTGAAAATAGTGGAAATTTCAGACGATAACTCGGCATTTCTCTCTTTGACTTTATCCGTTCTGCAAAGTTCGTAATAATACGTTGATCTGGACAAACCAATTACACCCAGCAGATCATTCAGTTTATGTCCTTCTTTGTGGAGCTCTTGGACGATCGCAGCTTTTTCGCCTTGAGTTGCGCTGCGCATCGCTCTTCTCTCAAGGCAATCTCTTTTTTTACGACGGCAATCTCCGCTCTCAAACGTTCGTTTTCAGCTCTGAGCCGAATCATCTCTTCTCGCTCAGAAGGGATCAGTTCTGTCGGTTCTATTTTCTTCCTCATGTCAGGCTCCTTGGGCGGCCGTCCTTGTCGTTGTGCGACCAATCCCTGATACCCTTTCATTTTATAGCATCTGACCCAACTGTACAAGAGTCCCTTGTCGATTCCAGCTGCTATTGCTGTTGTTCTGTTGGATTCTCCTGCCAACACCTTAGCCACTAGCTCGTATTTTTCTTCTGCCGTCCACACTTTGTTTTGATTTTTGTGCCTTAGTGCTTCTACACCACATGATTCTTCTGTTCTTGCCCAGATTTGAATCATATTCCGAAAGTTCTTTTCTTTTACTCCTTCTGGTGTCTCGACCCATTTTCCTTGTCGATATAATTCGACGCACATCTTCTTGTATTCATAACTGTATCGCATAAAAATACCCCCAATACCGGATGTCCAGTATTGGGGGTACATATCACTCGTCAAGGGTTTTTATGGTGCACCCAACAGGATTCGAATTCTGAATCCTCATGAAATTTCGATCAATAACACAACATAATGTGTTATTGTGAAAACGAAAAATCAATATCTTGTGGTGTAGCATACCCAAATAGAACGCTGTACAAGGACGGTTTGGGTACGGAGTTGGTGAAGATTTTGCGGTATTTCATGCCATTTACCCAAACTGGAAATGGGCTTGTGAAGGTGAAAACAGATGAAGCTGAAGTGAAAAAGGAGGGCATGAAAATGACCTGTTTCCCGAAAGAAATCACAGAAAATGGTATCCATTATACACTGCATGGTGACTACTACTTCCCCGATCTGAATCTCCCGGACGCTCCCCATCAAAGCATCGGTCACTACGGCAGGATGCGTAAAGCGTATCTGGAGGAACATCGCCCCGGGTTCTATGAGCAGTTGATCCTCTCCGGCAAACTGTACGACCACCTTGTGGAAACGGAAGCCACCTGTGTCGAGAGAATGAATCTTATGATTTCCCGGATGGCCCAGGCAGAAGGCATCGACGAGGAGCTGAAAGCAAAGGACCAAATGGCCTGGGTTGGTCGGATGAACAGCATCCGGCAGCGTGCGGAAGAAACTATCCTGGAAGAAATCGTTTACGCCTGACAACTGATAATGCGCCATCCCTTGTGAATCGAAAGGTCTTCGAGGGGTGGCGCTTTCATATGCTGCTCAAAAAACTAACTGTCAGTTAGCTCCGTGTCCAAAATCTTAACAACCTGTTTGTGGTGCTTCCACTTACGAAGCGCTATCATAGGAAAGCCTACCTGAAAATTATTTTTCCTCTGGCATTGAATCGTGTAGCGTTTTCGTGTATAATGATCCTATCACCTGTACACCATACCGGAGGGATCAATTATGCCACGAGCAAAGAAAGATTATCTGTGCCTGAACGTGAAAATAGACGCCGAAATCTGCCATAAGCTGACAGAGGTCAGCACCGAGGCTGGGCAGACCAAGACTATGGTCGTAGAGCGCGCCTTGCAGGCCTATTTTGCCGATTATGATGCTAAGCAGCGGATTCTGCGCCAGGCAGAGGCCGGGCAGCTTGTTCCTGTGGGAGATGTGAACAGAAATGACGCTTGAAGAGCTGAAAAAAGGCGAGCACGTTACGGTGGAGTATAAACTGGATATTCCACAGGAGCGGGAAAAGTATCTGAAATCCGCTGTTGCCTTTGCCAATGGAGCGGGCGGCAAGCTGGTTTTCGGCGTGAAGAATCAGACATGGGATGTGATCGGCTTCCCGGATGATGAGCTGTTCCAGAAATACGATGCTATTGCAAACAGCATCTATGATGCCTGCACGCCATCCCTTGTGCCAGTTATGGAAATCGAAGAGGTTGACGGAAAAAAGATCATTGTCGCCAACATTCTTCCCGGCATGGATAAGCCATATTATCTGCGGGCAGACGGCATGATGGACGGCACGTACATCCGCATCGCCGGAGTGACCCGCAAGGCGGAGCCGTATTTGATCAAAGAGCTTCAGCTGGAAGGAACCAATAAGAGCTACGATGCCACCCAGGTGGCCGGAGAAGAAGTCACGCCGGATGAGATCAACGCACTGTGTGAAAGAATGTATCAACACGCGCTTGATCTATGCAAAAATGACGAGTAGCGGCGCTCTCAGAAAAAAGTAACCGCCAGCCAGCTGATACAATGGAGAATCCTTGTGCACTTCCAGGATAAATACTTCCCAACCTATGCCTGGAAGCTGCTGACCGGTGACATAGATACTCTGTTCCCGGATGCTTTTATCCAGATGGCGGTTTTCAAAGGAAATACGCGCGCCGTATTTCTGGACAGGAAGGAAGCAAAAGGGCCCATCGATCAGCAGATCGAAGATGCCATGGTGTTCGTCAAAAAGCACATCAACCTGGGCTCCCGCATTGCGGACGTTTATCGGGAGGATATATACGAGCTGCCGATGGACAGCGTTCGCGAGCTCATCTCTAACGCCGTATGCCACAGATCCTATTTGTCTCCCGGATCCATCCAGGTGGCAATCTATGATGACCGTTTGGAAGTCACATCCCCAGGCAGGCTGAGCCCCGATCTGACCATCAACCATCTGATTGAAGGCAATTCCCGCGTCCGTAATATTGCCATCGGCGCGGCATTTCAGTACATGCACATCATTGAGAGGTGGGGCAGCGGCATTCCTCGCGTATTTGAAGATGCCCGCATGTATGGTCTGGGTGATCCCGAGATCAAGGATTTTGGCACTTCTTTCCGCATCAGCCTTCACCGCAAGCCCTTTGAGACCGATCCGTTCGGGGTGGTTATCCCCTCAAAAGATGCTAAAAATGATGTTCAGCATCAAAGTTCAGCATCAAATGATGCTGAACGCGATGCTAAAGAGACAAGTTCAGCATCACCTGATGCTCAAAAACAGGTGAAAGACGCGCTCCTTGCCTCCCTGCCGGAAAAGAATCGTGCGCGGGCAGGCAGGATTCTGGATTGCATGATCCGCAATCCCCACAGCACTGCTGTTCAGATTGGAAAAGAAATCGGGCTTTCCAAAGCCACCGTGCAGCGTGCGATTGATGGAATGAAGGCAGTCGGCATTGTTACGCGGCAGGGCAGCAACAATGGCGGACAATGGGTTATTCGCTGGAAATAACGAATGATTCTCAAAAAGAAAGATTCTGAGAGTTATACAGGAGACGATGCTTATGGCAAATGCGCTTGATGCACTGATTGACCGCATTCCGGATGAAGCCTTGCGGGGGCAGATTCGGGAGGCGCTGAAAAAGCAGAACCAGCAGAAGAAATTTGGCCTGGTTTTTGAAGATCATATTCCGGAATCCACGGTGCTCTATGATGTGCCTGTAAAAGCAGGAAGCACTGTTGCGCTGCGTGGCGGCGATGTGAGCAAGCAGATGAAGGTGCTGGCGATTGATGGCGAAGTGGCCCATTGCCTTTCCCTGCCGGAGAGGGAGCCTGTGGATCAGCCGCTGGAAAGCTTGGTATCCGTGGCCAAGTTTGGTGAGCCTATTTATCCCTATCTCAAACAGCTGGACACCGTGTGCAACGCGCCGGGCAGCGATCTGTGGCATACGCTGATCGAGGCGGACAACTATCATGCCTTGCAATTGTTGGAATATTTGTATGCCGAAAAGATAGATTGTATTTACATAGACCCACCCTATAACAACAGGGCAAAAACATGGAAATATAACAATGACTATGTAGATCCATCAGATGATTACCGCCATAGCAAATGGTTATCTATGATTGAGAAACGTTTGAAAATTGCAAAACGACTATTGAATCCAACTAATTCAGTATTAATCGTAACAATAGACGAAAGAGAATACATTCATCTTGGGTGCCTTTTAGAAGAGATGTTTCCGTCTGCCAGAATGCAAATGATTAGTAGTGTGATAAATCCCGCTGGTGCTGGTCGACAAACAGAATTCTCTCGGACCGATGAGTACATATACATTCTTCAATTGGGGGAGCAAACTATCCTTCCGGAAAGCAGAGAAGTAGAAAATGTTCCGATTATTTGGGATACTTTGAGGAGAAGTAGTTTGGCCAATGCTCGCGGACGGCACGGGAAAGGAGCTTGTGGTCCGAATCAATTCTATCCCATTTACGTAGATGATGCGACGGGAAGAATAAGAGAAATAGGAGAGCCAATCATGGAGGGAGTCGATCGGTTTTCTGTGCCTGAAATTCCTGGCTGCTCAACAGTTTTTCCTGTGCGTCCTGATGGAACAGAAATGAATTGGGGAATTAAGCCAGAAGAAGCAAGAATAAGATTGCAAAAAGGGTATTTACGGGCAGGTAAGCATACACCTAATGCCCCTCAGCAATATGTTATCTCATATGTAACGGGAGGTAATATATCCGATATTGAAGCGGGCATAGCGATATTTGATGGGTATGAAGATGATGGGAGCGTGAAAGCATACTATCCAAAGGGTAGAGATAAAATGCCTACAACAAATTGGAATAGAATTCCGCATGATGCTCAACGATTCGGGACTAACATACTCACATCAATTATTGGTTCTCGATTTGATTATCCAAAGTCTCTCTATGCTGTGTATGATTGTCTCAGATATTTTGTTTATAATAAGCCAAATGCACTAATTGTTGACTTTTTTGCAGGAAGCGGTACAACACTTCATTCTGTAAACCTGATTAACTCTGAAGACAATGGAAACCGTCGTTGTATAATGATTACAAACAATGAAGTTTCTTCGCTGGAAGCAGCACAGTTAGAACAAGAAGGTTTACATCCTGGCGATGACAGGTGGGAACAATATGGGGTCGCAAAGTATGTAACTTGGCCAAGAACAAAGTGCAGCATTCTTGGAATAGACATCAATGGAAATGCTTTGCCCGGGGAATATGGAGTGGAGATTGAAAAATATATTCCTGACACTTCAAGTAGAGGGAAATATATAAAAGCTAAACAACAAGTTTATCCGCAGCTGAAAAACGCTTCTTTATCAGATGGTTTCAAAGCCAATGCGGCCTTCTTCCATTTGGGCTTTCTGGATAAGACCAGCGTTGCCGTGGGCAGGCAGTTTCGTGAATTGCTGCCGTTATTATGGCTGAAAGCAGGGGCACACAATTCTTGCCCAGTGTTGCCAGATGACGGTGATTTGCCTGATCTGTTGGTATTGCCGGGAAACCGTTTCGCCGTGTTGCTCAGTGAAACATCCTTTGCCGATTTTGCGGCCCAGGTGAAGGCTCATCCGGAGATCGATACACTGTATATCGTAACCGATTCCGAACCGGCTTTCCGAATGATGACGGATACACTGCCCGGAAGAACAGCCTATCAGCTGTACCGGGATTACCTGGAGAACTTCCAGATCAACCTGAGGAGGTGAGAAACGATGCGGGATGAACTGTTTTCTTTCCAGAAGCGAGCTGTATCCGCTGTACTGGAAAAAGTGAAGCTGGCGAATGCCTATTACCCTGTAGCAAATCAGCCCCAGATCGTTTCCTTTACTGCGCCTACGGGTTCCGGCAAAACCATCATGGCAGCGACAGCGATAGAAAACATTCTGTATGGCTGCGAAACCTTTCCAGCGCAGCCGGACAGCATTTTCGTATGGCTGTCCGATTCCCCGCAGTTGAACGAGCAATCCCGGGAAAAGTTCATCCTGAAAGCGGATAAAATCCGTCTGCACCAGCTGGTTACCATCAAAGAGGAAACCTTCGACCAGGAAACTCTGGAGGATGGGCATATCTATTTCCTGAATACACAAAAGCTGGGCAAAGGCGGAAAACTCACGCTTTCCGGCGGCGAGCATCGTACCTGGTCAATCTGGGAGACGCTGCAAAATACGGCGGAAGTAAAGGGCACGCATTTGATTCTGATCATTGATGAGGCCCACCGTGGGATGCGGGATAACCGGGATGCGGCTCGCGCCACCACCATCATGCAGAAATTCATCAAAGGCAGCCAGGCAGATGGCCTAAAGCCTCTGCCGGTTGTTATCGGCATGAGCGCCACTACCGAGCGGTTCACCCGGCTGGTAGCTGGTATCACAACAAGCATGAAGCATGAGGTGCCAGTTTCCGAAGCCGAAGTAAAGCAATCCGGTTTGCTGAAGGATCGCATCATTCTGACGTACCCGGAGCATCAAACTACGGATGGTCTTCATGTACTGCACGCTGCTGCCAGTGAATGGAAGAAGAAATGTGAGCAGTGGTACCAATACTGCGCTGCGCGGAGTATTCCGCAGGTAAATCCAATTCTGGTGATCCAGGTGCTAAACAGTGCCGGCAGCGAGGCAACCGCCACCGATATGGAAGCCTGCCTTTCCGCCATAGAGGAGCGCACAGGCTATCAGCTTCGGGAAAATGAAGTGGTGCACACTTTCGGACAAGCTGGAACGATCACGGTGCATGGCCTTGCAATTCGCCATGTGGATGCCTCCGCCATCAGCGACGATAAGAAAATCCGGGTGGTATTCTTCAAGGAGAATCTCTCTACCGGTTGGGATTGCCCGCGGGCGGAAACCATGATGTCCTTCCGCCGGGCAGTGGACGCCACATATATTGCGCAGCTGTTGGGCCGCATGGTGCGTACACCCCTGCAGCGCCGGGTGGAAAGCGATGAAAGCCTGAATGATGTTCACCTGTATTTACCGTTCTTTGATCGGGATACGGTGGAGAACGTGATTGCCGCTTTCAAGGACGAAGAAGGCGGAGATATTCCCGCCGATCTCAGCAGTGAAGCGGTGGAAACACCGATCCATACCGTTTGGACAAGCCATCCCAGAGTACAGCCGCAGGTTCCGGGGCAAATGGATTTCTTCACGCCTGAAAGCTCCACCGTCATTCCAGGGACGGATACGCCGGATCGCCCCTTTGTTCCGCTGACGCCGGTTTCCCCTGTGCAACCAACGGAAGTACCGTTGACGCCAGTGCCGCAGGCACAGCCTGTGCATCAAAGCGAAGCACCTACGCCTGCATCTGGGCAACAGCCAGCACCGCAGCAGCAGGTTCAGGCGGAACAAATGTCCTTCAATACCGGGTTGATTGACCGCCCTGCGATCATTCAGACAATCAACAGCTTTGCCCTGCTTAATTATAAAGTCACCCCACACCAAACCGCTTCTAGTCTGACTTCACTGGTTAACCTGACACATTTGCTGAGCATTACTGCCATCGAGCAGAATGCCTATGCCCAATTTACACAAGACGTGACAGGCCGTATCCATGCTTTCATCGAAAGGCTTAAAACGGAAGGAACATATCAGACATATTATAACCGTGTGGTTACCATGCGGTTTTCCGAACAAATTTTTGATCCCTTTGGTGAATCCGTTGATCATCATGCTGAACACAGCGTTTTTGAAGCCTCCGACCGAGCAATTGAACACCAGCAGCGCATTGCCGATCAAAAACTTGGCGATACAAGAGTCACCTTCGCTTATTTGACAAGGTTTGGTGATATTACATCGCCAACGCCTGCTTATGTGGACTGTATTCTCTTCGCCGCCAACAATGACGCCATGTCCGGACTCCATGTATGGGCAAAGACAGAATTCAACCGGCTCATCGATGCGCACCGTACAGATTTTGCATTCCTGACTGATACATATCGCCAGAAGTACGATGAGATTTCAACGGAAAGTAATCCGGTCAGTAAGCATACGCTTCATTTGGTAGACGATATCGGCGCAGTGATGAATCCCGATGGACAGCCGTACACGAATCATCTTTATGTTGATCCCAATACCGGAATTGCCAAGATCAAGCTCAACACCTGGGAGGATGGCGTACTGCGGGAAGAAATGCGACGTCCTGATTTCGTATGCTGGCTGCGCAACGTGTCCCGTGCGCAGTGGGCATTATGCCTCCCCTATGACTATAATGGTGAAAAGAAGGGCTTCTATCCTGATATGATGATTGTCAGGAAACATCCGCAATATGGTTATGTTGTGGACGTGCTTGAACCGCACATGCCCCGTTATGACGATAATCTGCCCAAGGCCAAGGCACTGGCGCAGTACAGCAAAGATGAGCCGCATGTGATTCGCCTACAGCTGATTCATGAAAAGACAGATCTGACCGGTCATAAGCGTTATGTGCGATTGGATTTGCAAAAGAGCGAAATCCGTGAGAAAGTATTGGCCTCTTCCACGCCGGATGATTTGAAGAATATTTTTGATCAATACGGGGAGTTCTCAGCTATGGAGGGATGAGATTATGGGCGAATTTGCATATAAGCTTCTGGATCGTATTAAACTACCTTTTGTGGTAATAATCTTAGCTATTGATCTTGCTTGCGCTGGTATAATTTTCTTGCCAGAGAAGTTAAGAGAAATGCTATATCTTGAAAGCTTTAGGCGTAACTTTATTCAATGGATTGGGCCTTCTTTCTTTATTCTCACATTATTATTGATCATGTATGTCTTATTGTCTGTTTTTAAATTTGTTGGCAATTTTTTAGAAGCAAAGAAATTTGAACATGCAATTGATCATACACTTGAAAACTTGAGCGATGCGGAAATGGAAGCAATCTTGAAAATTTATTTTTCGCCCAATCAGGTTGCCATGTTCGATTTTAATGACCCTATAATAAACAGTTTGATTTCAAGAAGAATGGTATTCTCCGGTGGACAACAATTAGTTTCCTACGATTATCGGACGAATACTATTCCATTTAGCTGTACATTACAACCCTTTATTCGAAAAAGGATTGATGAGGAAATAGAAAAAGAAGAAAACTGGAAAGCAGATATTCAGAGAAAGCTGAGTAATCCAAACTTGAAGGAATGTAAGCGAAAAGAATTACAAAAAGAATTGGAAAAACACGAAGAGACAATGCAAATAGTATCCAATTATAAAAAGCATTATCGCTAAGGATTTTATTATCTGAATACAAAGGAGGAGAGAACATGCCTCATTTTGCTCAGTTCTACAAATGCGCCCTTCAAGTAAACCCATATTGCTATTCTGCATATCGTGGAAATTCAATCAAAGATGAAGATGAGTATAATGCGTCAATCCTTCAAAAGTGTAAGCAATATAGCATTCAAGTTGTTGGCTTAGCTAATCATGGCGATGTTGACTCTTCTGAAAGCTTAAGAAAATTATTATCTGAGAATGGAATTGTAGTATTCCCCGGATTTGAAATCATGTCTGCTGAAAAAATACATATGGTTTGTCTCTTTCCGGAAAACAAAACCATCTCCGATCTAAATAGATATTTAGGTGCGCTCGGACTTGGAGCTGCAGTAAGAGGTAATGAAACAAGTTCATGCACATTTGAAGAAATAGCCCAAAAAGTATATGCCTTCGGTGGATTCTTTTATGCTGCACATATAACCGGAGAAAACGGCATACTCAAATTGGGTAAAATGCATCATCTATGGAAATCACCTCTATTGCAAGCAGCTCAAATACCAGATAGTAAAGAGAATATTGACCCAAAGTATAAAGGTATTATTAGAAATACAGATCCACAGTATAAGAGAGAAAAGGCTCCAGCTTTTATCAATGCATGTGACATAGAGAAACCTGAGGATTTAGAGAGACAACAAGCTGCGACACTAATAAAAATGTCTGAACCATCCTTTACTTGTTTTGTTTTAGCCTTTAAAGATCCAGAATCCCGTGTATGTTTGCAAACAGATGTTGATTTATCTTACCAAAGCAGTATCAATTCTCTGCGAGTGTTTGGTGGGTATTTAGACGGATTTAGTGTCGAATTTTCTGCACATTTAGATACAATCATTGGTGGACGCGGCACAGGAAAATCAACAATTATCAATTTAATAAGGTATGCATTGGGCAAAGAGCCAAATAAAGAACGAGTAAAAGAATATAATGAAATGATAGAACATAACCTTGGAAGCGGCTCAAGAGTTGAGATGGAGGTAACATCCTATGCCCAATATGGACAAAAATTTAAAATAATAAGAAGATATAAAACTGATCCTGTGATTGAAGATGCGAATGGTAATGTCACTTCAATGGTTGCAGATGAAATACTTCCCAATATCGAAATCTATGGACAAAATGAAATAGTAGATGTAATAAAAAGTAATCCCTCAATTGCAAAAATTGTAAGCCGTTTGTTCTCTGTTGATTCAAGTTTACGTCAAACAATAGATGAAGCTTATAAAAAACTCCATATGAATACAAATGAAATCATTGATTGTAATAAGCAGATAGATAATGACGAATCGACAGTATCTGATTTACCTGCACTTAAAGAACGTCCCAGATTCTATCGTGAAGCGGGCCTCGAAGAAAAACTACCAATACTTAGAAAAATGTCAACTGAAGAAGCTGCTTTCAATCAGGTAAAAAAAGAGATTGAACTATTTTCTCCAATAAAATGGCCAAGCCTATCAACACTAAAGGATGATTCCAAAGAGCTTTTAGTCTTGCAACAACTTGTTACTGAGTTTAACAGCCAGTCAGAAAAAATACAAACTGATTATAATGCATTAATCTCTTGGCTATCATTAGAATATGCCGCTATTCGTGGCAAATGGAATAAACAAAGTGAGAGCTATGACGAAGCAATCAGAGATTCTTTGTGTACAATAGAAGGCATACAAGATAAATCAGCGACTGATATTGCAAAAGATTTCTCGGAAACCATTATGAAAATTAAAAATGCTGAACCGATACAGGACAGAATAGATAGGCAAAAAGAAGTAAAGATCCGTTTGCTAATGAAACGAAAAACATTGATTGAGTCATGTAAGAAAAGCTTGGATGACTATATGGAGTGTATAAACAAACAAGTAAAAAAGCTGAATAAAAATGTGTTCAGCAATAGTATAAGAATATCCATAGAATATCGTCAAGTAAAAGATGCCGTTATTGCGCAGCTAAAAACAATAAAAGGTGTTGGAGATGTCTCTTTAACCGGATTCCTTCAATACTCTGATTTTGATATTTTTACGTTTGCTGACGATATTAGAAAGGGTAAAGACATATTAATCGAAAAGTATAAATTTACAGGTGGAATTGCAGAAAAAATTATAAGCCATTATGATGAGCTAAGCTTATTACGTATGGAAGAAATGCAACTTGATGATATCTATCATATCGAACTATTTGTGAATGGACAATTTAAGCCTTTGGAAAGGCTATCAAAAGGCCAACAATGTACAGCAATATTGAATATTTTGCTCGTGGAGAATAAGGATCCATTAATCGTTGATCAACCAGAAGACAATTTAGATAATGCGTTTATTGCTGATAGTCTTATAGCATCCATCCGAAAAAACAAATTGTTACGACATTATATTTTTGCAACACATAACGCAAATATTCCTGTGTTTGGAGATGCAGAATTAATAGTAGCTATGGAAGAACAAGATGGTAAAGGAAGAATTATTCAAGGAGGCATTGGCTCTATTGATACACCCTCCGTTCGCGATTATGCAGTACAAGTTCTTGAGGGTGGGCGAGAAGCATTTCTGATGAGAGAAAAGAAGTACGGAATTGGAGAATACAATCATTTTATGAATAAGTAACTCCCGTTATGATACTATAAGAACTGGAAGTTCATACTCGGCAGTGTAATAAGGATGGTGAGTTCGGGCAATGACCCAAGTTCACTTTTCTGTTACAGGCCCTGTGGCATAGCTCGCCGCGGGGCCTTTTTGTGTTTGAATTCAAACATGCTGAAAAAAAGCAAAAATACTTTTTGTAGGCGTTTCCAAAATCGATGATTTTCGCCATGTAGATATGGAGGGAGAAAGCAATGACACCCTCAGAATACTGTGGCCCCCAGTGGTGGAAGCCAGCCTATTGAGAATATTTCGCAAAAGTGTTTCCACTTAGCCCCGATTTTTACATAGAGGGATAGCGGGCAATATGCAGCCGCTGCAGGCGGTGAAGTTTGCATGACCCGCTTGGCTATTGTTGGTTTCAGGCCTCCAAAAATATTTTTTCAAAAATTCCCCGTAGGTGTTTCCAAAATCGACGATTTTCGCCATTTAGGGGTGTAGGAAGAAACAGAGGGGATGTTCCTCGATGATTACGCCCTTGCAACGACATGGCCTGCGATGGAAATCAGCCTGTTAAGAAATTTTCTAAAAGTGTTTCCACTTTGCCCCGATTTTTACATAGAGGGGTAGCAGGCAATATGAAGCCGCTGACAGGAGATGATGCAGGCGTGATTCGCAGGGGTGATCGATGGCTGTTGATACTCGTGCGAAGCAATTTCAAAAAATTTTCGAAAGTGGTTTCCTAAAGGCCCGATTTTGGACATTAGATGATGCCTCTCGTTCTGAATTTTTTCTGGAGGTGATGCCGCTTTGCCCAGTTTTTTACATAAAAGGTTGGGAGGAATCATCAACATGGTGGAAAGTAGGAAGTCTCATGGAGGTCCAAAGCAAAAAGATTTCAAATTACCGGTGTCACTTTGCCCGATTTTTTACATAGAAAGGTGCGGGGGATAAACAGTGGGCTGGAATGGAGGCAGTCTTTCGGAGTCCCAAACAAATTTTCAGATGCCGGTGTCACTTTGCCCCAATTTTCCCATATAGGGATGGCGGGGATTACGCCAGAGAGAAGAAAGGACGGGAAATCATGATGAACACGAGACGAAACGCAGATGCAATCCGGCAGCTCATGAAAAGCCCGGTATGGGCTGACGATGGAGCAGTGAAGCTGTATCTCTACTGCCTGGCCATGGCAAGCCATAATCAGTATTGTTGGCGCGGGCTGCAGCTCCAGCCGGGCGATATGCCCCTGTCAGAGCGAAAAACGGCAAAAGCGCTCTGCTGGTCCAGGGACAAGCTGCGCCGCAGGATGCGGATGATGGAAGCGCAGGGCATGGTAACAATCCGGTCGATCCCTAACGTGGGAACGATGCTGCATGTGGTGAATTGGCCCGATACTGCCGGTGTGGAAAATGGACCAGAAGCCGGAGCGGCCTGGCTCCATGATGGAGCCAGCGCAGAGGCGTGGGATGTTCAGGATTGTACCGGTTCCCCGTGGGATGCCAGTCAGGCATGGTATCAGGATAGTACCAGTTACCAGGATACCGGTATCGCTGTGACACCAACTGATCCTCAGAATCAGACCAGTTTCGGCCAAACCGGTACGCTGGCAAGACCTAACCCATATAAAAAGAATATATATACTTCTTCTTTAGGGTATGGGACGAGGAATGAACCGGATCGGTTCTCAGAAATCTGGCTTGCCTATCCGCAGAACAGGCGGACGAACCGCGAGGCTGCGGCAGCGTTGGTGGAAAAGGCACTGAATGACGGCGCAACGATTGAAGCTATCCTGTCCGCTCTGGAAGCGGAAAAGCAAACCGTGGATTGGCTGACTGCGAATGGTCAGTATGTTCCAGGTATTGTGAAGTGGCTGGAGCGAGAGCCCTGGCGAGTGTATGTATCCGAACCCACTGCCCCCCAAGTTTCGGATAATGAAGAACAACCATGGGAATCATGGTGAACCTTTCACTTAGATAGAAGTTAGGAACCGTTCTCTTCATTAGTCGCTGGCATCGCCAGCGAAGCGCCCCTTGACAACCAGGGCCACGTTTCCAGATCTGTCCAAACCGCGAAGATCTTCCTCTTCGGAAGGGAGCGCCGAAAGGACCGGCAGTGAGCCAAACAAGGTTTCTTGCCAGAGGCAGCAGTGAAAAATAAGCCCGAACCAACAGCAATGAAATGAATGCCGGCCGAAAGCCGACATAACAGACAGATTTCAAAGACTGGAGGGAGCACAGTGACAGAAAAGGAAAAACGCACAATTCACTACAGCTTCAAAGCGACACCGGAAGAGGACGCCATCATTCAGAGAAAGATGAAAACCTTCGGAATCAAAAACCAATCGGCATTTATCCGCGCCATGGCCTTGAATGGATATGTGCTGAAGCTGGACCTGCCAGAGCTGCATGATGCGGTTCGCCTGATGGGCAGCCTGAGCAACAATGTCAACCAAATCACCAGACGGCTTAATGAACGGGGTTCCATCTTTGAAACTGAAATCGATGACATAGCAAATCGGCAGGAAGAGCTGCGGACGATACTGAGCAGCATTCTTCGCAGGCTGGATCAGCTTCAACATTGAATGGAGTACCCATGGCAACCACAAGAATCATGTCCATTCACATCAACAAAGGGAAAACCGCCAGGCAGTGTATTGGAGAACGGCTGGATTACATCATGAATCCGAAAAAGACGGACGGCAGAATTCTGATTGCAGCTTACGCCTGCTCGCCCGAAACGGCGGCGGATGAGTTCATGCTTTTCCGTCAGGAGTATCAGCAGAACACCGGACGCACGCAGGAAAACGAAGTGATCGGCTATCATGTCCGGCAAGCATTCAAGCCGGATGAGATCACGCCAGAGGATGCAAACGAGATTGGAAAGGAGCTGGCCTCCCGGATGACCGACGATCAGTTCTCCTACGTCGTTGCGACTCACATCGACAAACACCATATTCAGCATGTATTATGTAAAGGAAGGTTTTAACCATCTTCCTTAAACTGCATGTCGTTCCG
>OLSP01000897.1_pt1 | contig 29223 bp, 24 predicted proteins | sample 1672941 | NCBI WGS metagenome assembly OLSP01 (sample SAMEA3136739, study PRJEB25190) | human gut metagenome | reverse complement strand
CTGTATTTTCCGGGGGAAGTAGATTCACAATGCGGTTCCATTCATCATCGTTCAACTCATATCGCCTTAACATAATAAACCCCCCTTTTTCTTTATTTTAACATGAAAAAGGACATTAAAATATATGTTTTGTGCAATATTTAATTTTCAAACACGCTCTAATTGGAAAGCTGTTCTGTGATCGTATCTTCATTCAGGTTGATCACGCCTGCCACATGGGTATTTCTGGAGCTGTTTCCGGCACGTACGATGTAATCGCCGTCTTCCAGAACATAAGCTGCTTTTGTTTCATCATAAGAAGACATCTCATCGATATTGAAGGTTACGGTGACGATCTGGCTTTCGCCCGGTGCCAGCATGTCGGTCTTGCCGTACGCTGCCAGTTCCTGATATGGTTTTTCCAGTTCGCCGTCCGGTGCGGAGAAGTAAACTTCTACGACTTCTTTTCCGGAGTAAGTATCACCGGTATTTTTTACCTGAACGCCAACCGTTACGGTATCTGCATCTGCGGAGAATCCAACGATTTTCTGGTCAAAGGTTGTGTAAGAAAGTCCATAACCGAATTCGTAAGCCGGATCTACGTTAAAGGTATCGAAGTAGCGGTAACCTACATAAATATCATCGTAATAATATTCATCGTATTCTGTTCTGCTGTCTACGATATTCTCGCCCAGTGTCGCACTTGACGGAAAATCCATGTAATCTACCGCCAGGTATCAACCAGCTTACCGGAAGGATTCTTCTCACCATCCAGGATCTGTGCCAGTGCTGTTCCTCCGTACATACCACACTGTCCCATCAGAAGCACTGCATCGATGCCATCGGCGTATTTTGCGTTGATCTCATCAACAAATTTCGTGTCCATAACATTCGCCGTATTGAGGATGACAACAACTTTTCCATAATAATGAGCCAGTTCTTCGATGTTCTGTCGTTCGATATCACTCAGATAATAGTCGCCGTCTCCTTCTTTTACGTTCTGCCTGTCAGCACCTTCACCGGAGATACGTGACACAACATAAAAGGCACAGTCAATATCCTGCTGTGAACGAAATTCCGCATCTTCGATCAGTTTTTCTTTGATCTTGTAATTATAGCTGAACCAGGATCTTGTCGCTTCCACATACTCGGTAGACTCTTTCAATGTTCCAGCCATAGCTTTTGCCCAGTCTTCCATGTACGGTTCCCAGTAATCTTTGTTTTCAATGTTATAAACCTCACCCAATCCATCGTAAACATTGACTACATTTCTCTGATTTACATCACCGGAACCGATTCCTCCTTTGATCGTTGCCAGTGCTCCGCCTCCGTAAACAACGACTTTCGCACCTTTCTTTTTACCGGAAGTGTTCCATTGTTTTCCAGCAGTACCATTCCTTCTCCTGCTGCCTCCAGCGAAATCGCTGCGGATGCTTTCTCACGGTCGCTCACTTCGTCTGATGTCGTCCATGCATATACAGAAGCTGCATTTCCAAGGATCATGGAACCGACCAGAGCTGCAGACAGGGCTGTTTTTGCCAATTTCTTTTTTCCCATTCTTTGTTCTCCTTTCTTTTCCCTGAGTTCTCCGTTACCTTGCAATGTATCTCACTGCCTGTGAGTATATTATAGAAAAAAGAAAGGAGTCCGACTGCTATTATTCGATCAAAAACTATACTTTTCTGATCATTTTCTGAAAAACGGAACTTTTTTCGTTTTTATTTCGTAATCTTTACGCTTGCTTTCTGTCCTTTTTTCTTCAGCAGCCGCTTATAAGCGGTTAACTTTGTTTTCGGAACTTTAATCGTACATTTTTTATGGATACCTTTCAGTGCATTTTTTCCGACACTCTTCAATGATTTTGATTTTATCGTGATCGCTTTCAGATTTTTCGCTCCGCTAAATGCACCGGCACCAATTCTGGTCACTTTACTTCCAATCGTAACTTTTTTCAGCTTTTTGTTGTTTTTAAATGCATTTTTGTCAATTGCAGTTACTTTATAACGTCCGTCCGCCAGTTTTACACTTGCAGGCACGTTAAAAGATGTATTTTTATCATTGATTGGTTTTACAAATGTAACGGTTCTCTTGCTTCCTGTTCCGGTGATACGATAAACACCTTTTCCTGTTTTTTGTTCACTGCCAACCGTCATTGTGGAATCCGGTGTCGGTTCCTGTTTATCCGGAACAGATGGTGTTGGTGTCGGCGTCGGATCCGGTGTTGGTGTTGGATTTGGTGTTGGATTTGGTGTTGGATTTGGTGTTGGATTCGGTTCCGGTTTTGGATCTGGATCTGGCGTTGGATCTTTTGGAATTTCTACCGTAACGCTGCAGGTCGCCGTCTTATTTCCATCCACCGTTGTAACCGCTACAACAGCTGTTCCGTCTGCTTTTGCGGTAACTTTTCCTTCTGCATCTACGGTTGCCACCTCTTCATGGTCAATCGAAAAGTTCACCTGCTTATTTGTTGCATTCTCCGGTGCCACGGTTGCTGTAAGCTGTACGGTCTGGCCTTTTTCTGTCAGTTTCACTTCCGATGGATTCAGCATAACATCCTTAACAGCAACAATAGACTCACCGATCACATCTGCCAGTTTAAATTTCGCCTGCTTGATGTAACATAAGTCAGTCTTGACATTATAACCGCTGCCGTCACTACCCTGCCAGCTCTGTGAAAATTCTTTGTCCCAGTGTCCGTAAGAATCCATAACAAAAGTTCCATCCGGTAAAACGACCATTCCGGTATATCCGGTATCCCCGGAGTAACGGTTATTTGCCCAGTCCTCACAGAGCAGGATATGGCACTGACCGTCATTCTGTTCCATCAGATCTTCATAAGTTCCTACCCATGCAACCCAGTCACCTGCCATCCAGTCATTCCCACCGTCAAACTGATTGTTTTTATTGAGGTCATACTGGATTTCACGGAATGTGATCACCAGTTTGCCGCTGATCGGATCACACAGTGCTTTGTGGCGTTCTCCGGCAAGGGATCCCGGAAGATCCATCGGCTCAGACCAGGTTTCTCCTTCATCATCTGAATAGATCAATGTGGACGGATTGTTATGGGACTGGCTTCTTGCCAGCCCGACAATGCGTTTTCCGTCCGGTGAACGGAACATTCCGATCTCGCACATTTGATACTTGCTCTCTGTTGTACGATATTCATTCAGATAAGGTTCCGGATCGGACCACTGTTCATTTCCGCTCTCGTCAAAGGTCAGATAGGTTTTGTAGTTGACATAGTTTACATCATGGTAAACGCCCATCCATTTCTGGATATTGTTTCCGTTTTTATCTTTTAACTGTATAAGGCTTGCCATCGCAACGATGGTATAGTTTGTGGTTCCGTCTTTTTTCTTTTCATGCCAGTTTTTATATTCGCTCCATGTCTTTCCGCCATCGTCAGAATAGGAAGTATTCCATCCGCCAATGTGACCGTTCGCATCCGTCTCACCATTTCCCCAGTTTGGCAGACCTGTGATCAGCATCAGCCTTGTCGTTCCATTGTCCAGATGCAGTTTATAAATCGTCGGTGTCTCCAGCGATTTTGTCCAGGAGGACGGGATATCGGTCTTTTCCGTCCAGGTTTCTCCGGCATCCTCACTTACCTTCATAACCAGTTTACCATGTCCGTGTCCGACCGGATAAACTGTGATCAGCGTACGGTTGTCATCCAGCATGACCATATCCGGCTGACCAAGGTAACGTCTTCCTTGTGCATTGGTTTCATCTTTATCAATATCAGAAAGTTTGGAGTCATCCAGCTTATAAACCGGAACTGTATTATGGATCGTGATTTCTTTGATAACACTGATCTCTACGGTTTCTTCATAACCGGATGCTGCATTTTTCACAAAGATCTGCGTCGTACCGCGTTTCTTTGCCTGTACGGTTCCATCTTCGCTTACGGCTGCGATCTCCGGATTTGAGGAGGTATAAGTGATCGTTTTATCTTCCTGATCACTGATCAGATTTGTCACGATCTGCCAATTTTCACCGACTTTCAGTTCTTTTTTGGTTTCGGAAATATTCAGTCCTTTGCCCATCATACCCGCCAGAATCTCATTTTCCGTGAGTACGCGGTTATAAATTTTCAGTTCGTCAATCTTACCTTCAAATCCGCTGCCGCCGAAAAGATCAGCCGGGCAAGGGAAATTATTTGTTTTTGTCCAGGTATTTGTCTGAACAAACGTTCCGTTTACATAGAGAGACAGACCGTTTGTCTTATCCTGTGTCCATGTCATATGTACCCATGTTTCTGCCGGAAGTGTATACTGAAATGTCAGGACATCACCGCTTCCGGTTCCTACATGTACACCGGATTTCAGATTGGAGGAACTGATCGCAGCATCGAAAGAATATTTTCCATCGCTGCTCATCAGAACAGAACTTCTCTCTGAAAGAGCCTTACTGTATACCCAGTAGCTGACCGTCCACGCATCGTTTGTAACAGAAGCATTCGAAACGGAAGCTCCTGTTGTATTTTTCTCAACTTCAAGTGCACTGCCGGATTTTCCGGTACTGATCTTTCCACCGGAAATCACTGCATTTCTGCTGCCCCATTCATCTGCGATCAGACCGCCGCTTATGTTATCAAAAGAATAATAAAATATCTTATCTGCATCTGTTACTTTACTGTCTGTGTCTCTCGCTTCCGCCCGCAGTACCTGTGACATAAACGGACAGATCAGCAAGATTGCCAAAATGAACCCGAATATCGACTTTTTCATTCATTTCCTCCTTTTTTCTTTTTCAAAACGATCTCTGTTTTTATAATATAATCCGATACGCACATCCTTTCCTGGTGATTTTGTATAATAGTTTTTGTTTATGATAACTGTTTTTTGGTAAAATGTAAATATATTTTTTCTTTCTTCTGTCTGTATTTTGCATATTGTTGTGCGAACAAATTTCGTGATATTTTACTCTTGACAAAAATACAGCCGTGAACTATACTCTCCAGTCAAAAGAGGTGAAAAAAATGTATCAGGCAATCAACAATCCTGTCAATTATGGTGGTTTAGAGCTGAAAAACCGCATCATCTTCGCACCTACCACATTCGGTCTGTCTGACGAAGAATATTTTGAAAAAATTCGAAAAATCGCCGCCGGTGGCTGTGCCATGATCATTGTCGGTGATGTACCCGTAGGAAAAAGTACTTTTGAAAAATCTCTCTTTGATAAAAAAGGCTTTGCCTATTATCAGAAGCTTGCCCGGATCGTTCATCAGGAAAACTGCCGTATCTGTGCTCAGCTTCATCAATCCGACTCCAATATGCTCGCCATGCTGAAATACGTCCCTGGCGTTCTGTCCAAAAAAATCACAATGCAGCAACTACGTACACTTTTAAATAATGAAGTTTCTCCTTATATCACAAAAATGTCCCAGCACAAAATACATAAAATCATACAGGGATTTGGAGAAGCTGCTGTACTGGCAGTAAAAGCCGATTTTGATATGGTTCAGGTTCACGGAGACCGTATGTGCGGCAGTTTCAGCTCCGTCATCTTTAATCATCGCACGGATGAATACGGCGGCAATGCCAGGAATCGTGCACGTTTTGCCACAGAAGCCGTTCAGGCCATACGCAAACGTTTGCCGGATCTTCCGATCGATTATAAACTGGCTGTCCGTCAGGAAAATCCGCACTATGGAAATGCCGGTGTGCTTGAATCTGAGCTTGGAATCTTTATTCCTTTGCTGGAAGACGCCGGTGTAACCAGTTTTCATGTCACTCTTGCAAATCATTCCAGTCTGGAAGATACCATTCCGCCGGCAAATCATCCATATTTTAAAGAACAGGGATGCTTCCTGAAATTTTGCGATGAAGTCCGGAACTATACAGATAAGCCAATCACCGGTGTTGGCGGTCTGAACCAGCCTGATTTTATAGAAGAACAGCTTGCAAACGGCCGTATCACCTGTGCTGCCATGAGCCGTCAGCTGCTTGCTGATCCAGAGTGGCCAAATAAAGTAAAAAATGGACAGATTACAGAAATTCACCGCTGCGTTCGCTGCAATAAAAAATGTCTCGGCGGCTTACAGCAGCATCAGGGTACACATTGTATCTACGAGAAAAATTTAAGTTAACAAAAAATTTCACAGCAGCAAACCTGTGGCAATTACGGGGCTGTCAAAAAAGGCAGCCCCCTCTATTTATGATATCAGTTCTTCACCAAATCTCTGAACATGTGTGATTTATACTCTCTCCACTTTCTTAAGGTAAATCCATCCTGCCCCGCTTTTCAGCTTTCCAAATCCATTTTTTTCTTCGGTAATCTCAAAAACTCCTTTTGAAATCTGTTTCACACGGCGATAAGTTTTTGCCGGTCCGCTTCTGACCGGAATGGTTCCGGTTTTAACCTGCACTTTATATGGTAATTTCAAAGAGACATAAACTTTCTTTCCGGAAGTATTGTATACACGATACCCGGCATATTGATCCGCACACTGTTTCGCCTGTTTCAATGTCTTAAATGCTCCAACCTGACTGCCGGCATTTTTCCAGGTTTTGCGGACACGATACCAGACTTCCGGCACCTGCTTTTTCGTTTCATGATCCGCATTTTTTGCCGAAATTGCCTTTTTGAAAGTGTCCCAGGTGCTTTTTCCTTCATTATATACATACGGATTCGGACAGATTTTCCCTGTCACATCATAATGGCGTATCACATGATCTGCCGGAATGTGATATTTTTCCATCAGATACCGGACCAGCTCAATAGTTGACTGCACCGTCTTATTTTCGAAATACCAGTCCCTGTCCGTTGCCCCAAGTGTCTGTGTTCCCTTTTTCCGTACACACATTTCAATCCCGATACTGTTGGCATTTCTGCATTCCGGATGTTTATAGCTGCTCGCCCCGCAATGCCAGGCAATGTTCTGGTCTTCCACACACTGCCAGATTTCACCGTCAAACCCGACAAAATAATGTGCCGATGATCCGCGGTCCCTGCCTCCGTAATAGATGCAGTTCTCTTTTGCTCCGCCCAGTGCACCAACGTAGTGAATGACGATATATTTGATTCTGGAACTGTTCCCGGGTGTATAGTTATATTTTGAAATCATACGATTAATTTTGTTCATATTACACATACAATTCCTTTTTCTTTATTGTATGCAGCTTTTTTGTAAAAGCTTATCCGGATGATTTATTTCTTCTAAAAATACTAACCGGCAATTTTCAATTGCTATACATATCATGCATATAAATCAATACTTTTTATTTGTGTTGATTATTTTATATTGATTCATCTTCATACTTATATTATACTAAATTCAAACCATATATTTTTATTTTCAAGCAAAAAAATTCCACGATTTCATTATTTGAAAACGAAGTCGCTTCATAGAAACAGAAAACGAAATCTTTTAAGTGCATAAGTTACCTATTTTGAAAGGAGTTGTTTATTATGATGTATCCGTTTATGACATTAAATGATGATACGGAAATTACACATTCTGAAATGAAGATCGACGGAACAGTAAAAGTATATATTGAAACACCAAATGACACCGGCGGGTTCCATCATGCTACTTGCTGGCTTCCAGAATACAAATGGCAAGATATAAAAGGATACAGTAATTTAGAAATTGCTTATTTCAAAAATTATATTGCGTCCGTCTCTCATATTATTATGGAATTATCTCGCACAGGAGGTTTTAATGCACTATACGAAAAAGCATCTCCAGATTTAGAATCTCTAAAAAATTATCAAATTGATAATCCGAAATATCCGACTCGTATCGCTCAAACCGAATTGTCAAAAGAGCATTCTTATACTACACAAGACATCGATGCACTTCCGGAAGGCAAACGTGCGGAGCTAATCAATGGTCAAATTTATAATATGGTATCACCAAATTATATACATCAACATCTTGTTATGGAATTATCCGGAACGATTCACGAATACATCCGAAACAATCATAATGATTCTCAGGTACTTCCGGCACCTCTTGCCGTACGACTCAACGCTGATGATAAAACTTATGTCGAACCTGATATCTCTGTTCTGTGTGACTCGAAGAAAATATCCGAAAGAGGTATTGAAGGTGCACCGGATTTTATTATTGAAATTGTGTCTCCTGCTACACAAAAACGTGACTATGGCATCAAGCTTTTTAAATATCGTAATGCCGGTGTTCGCGAATACTGGATCGTGAACCCATCAAAAGAGATTGTAAATGTTTTCTGCTTCGAAAATGAAGAGGAAAATAACAACCTTTACTCTTTTGAAGAGGATATTCCTGTAGGGATTTATCCAGACTTCTCAATCAATATTCATGAATTGCTGAAATAGTTCCGGTAATTCTATCACATTAGCAAGTAATTCATCTGTAATGTAAGAGTCCGATGTTGCAGGGCTGCCGCTTTCACGACAGCCCTTTTCTGTTTTTCATATTAATTGCTTTCTATGCATCCACCAGAAGAAACAGGACAGCTGACTGGTTTATCAAAACTCGGATTGTATGCATAAAAATTCTTAGAATCCAGTTCATCCTGTAAAATGCGAAGTGCTTCACCGAATCGCTGAAAATGCACGATTTCTCTCGCCCTTAAAAAACGGATCGGATCTGCGACATCCGGATCTTTTACCATTCTCAGAATGTTATCGTAAGTGCTGCGTGCTTTTTGCTCAGCAGCCATATCCTCATACAAATCGGTGATCGCATCCCCTTTTGACTGAAATTCACATGCATTAAATGGAATACCACCGGCAGCCTGCGGCCAGATTCCTACGGTATGATCCACATAATACGGTGCCAGACCGGATTTTTCAATTTCTTCTACTGAAAGACCACGCGTAAGCTGATGAACGATTGTTGATACTATTTCCAGATGTGCCAGTTCTTCCGTGCCGATGTCATTTAAAACACCCATAATTTTTCGATTCGGCATAGAAAAACGCTGGGACAGATAACGCAGCGATGCACCAATCTCGCCATCCGGTCCGCCGTACTGACTCATGATGATCTGGGCGATTCTTCCATCCGGGTTTTTGATATTAACCGGATATTGCAGTCTTTTTTCATAATTCCACATATCAGCAGCCGCCTCCTTCCCATGGCCAAGGTGTTTCTACCCATAAAAAACTCTCGCTCGCTTCATCGTCTGCGGTATCAATGGTAAGCGGACCATAATACTTTGCATATTCTTTCAGTGCGGCAACTCGACGGTTTTTGTGTTCCATGAAATAAGAAAGAGCTGCTTCGTCACACGGATGTGTGTCCAGATAAAGGAGCATATCGTTGACTGCAAAACTGCATTCATTGATTTCATTCAGCAAACTCTTTTTGTCCGGCTGTTGTCTTCTTTTGCATTCCATATTTTTGTCTGTCTGCATTTCCATTCGAGGTCGATTGTTCATCGATTGTCTGTTATTTGCATTTCGCATACAGGAATTATTGGTTCTGTAATGATTGCAGCCATTCATCGACATCTGCCTCCTTTTCCGCAAAATGTTTTTTCAAGGCATGGAAATATGGTGCCTACTTTTAAAGCATGACATAAAGAAAACGATTTATCAAATTTCTGCCACGGAACGTATGCCATAGCAATCGGATACTGTTCCAGGCAAGATTCTTTTTCTGATCTCTGACAGCAAGAATTTTGATACTGCAACTGTGTTTCCTCCTATTAAATAATCAGTTCAATATAAGTTTATGAAAAATGATGCAAATAGTTCCTTGCAGTTTTTACCTGTTCCGTTCGGGGTGTTTCAAACGCTGAAAAGCAGTGCAGGATGGGTATATTTGAAAAAACGGAGAGGGTATAATGAAAATACAGATAGAAATACTTAAAAGAGTGTGATAGTATAGATGCGTTACCGCCTCCAATACTGGTAACAGGAAGGAGGTGAATCATTTGGATTTTCTTACTTCTCTTATTGTCACTGTTGTGGGTGGTGTAATTTGCCATTGCATCATCAAATGGTTGGATAGTGATAAATAGTCGGTAACCAGCCTATGGATTTGTTCTGCCATTAAAAAGAGAATAGAAAACCCCAGAGTTGCCGCTCTGGGGTTTTCGTTTGTAGTCGAATCATTTGGACTACCTACTTCTCTTTGCCTAATGGCATTATAGCATATGCATTCTTCATTTTCAATATGCTTTTTGATTATAGGTTATTGCAGTACGGCGGACCAGATAGCGAAATCGGTGCATCGCCACGTTATCTATTGCTGTCACGGCAGCCCCTTAATATCAGATTACTATATGCTAAGTGAAATTTTTTCCTGAAATGGTGCTCGATATGGGTTCCTTTTGACTTTAAAATATGTTATGATACATAGTAATCCTAATAGAAAGGCAGGATTTTATATGGCACAGACAAACACAAAAACCGTCAGGAGGAAACGTAAGGTAAGACTTCTGACAAGGAACGGTCAGTATTATGATTACAATCTTCTGGCCTGTGTAGTCCTTCTCACCTGTTTTGGGCTTATCATGCTTTACAGTACAAGTGCTTATGATGCCCAGGTTGAGTATGGAAGTGATACATATTTTCTTTTCCGGCAGGCATTGTTCAGCGTTGGTGGATTGGCAGCGATTTTTGTTTTTTCCATGATCGATTACCATTTTTACGCCAGATATGCCGGCTATTTTTACCTTTTCAGCAATCTTTTGCTTTTGGTTACCAAATTCATCGGTCACGAGGTAAACGGTGCAAAACGATGGATCAAAATTGGTCCGATCCAGTTTCAGTCAGCAGAACCTGCCAAACTGGCGATCATTCTGTTCCTTTCTGTACTGATCGTGCAGTTCGGCAAAAAGTTAAAAGGCTTTAAGGCACCGGCTGTTCTTTTTGCTTTTGGTGCACTTACGTTCCTTCTGACCTGGAAATTTACCGAAAACTTAAGTACCGCCATCATCATCCTCGGCATTACCTGTGCACTGATTTTTGTTGCACATCCAAAGACTGCACCGTTTGTTCTCACAGCCGGCATTGGTCTTCCTGTCGGTATCGTAGGCGTGCGTGGATATGTTTCTTCGCTTGGTGCAAGTGGAAACTTCCGTTTCAACCGTGTCCTTGCATGGATCGATCCGGAAAAATATTCCGATGGCGGCGGCTATCAGGTACTTCAGGGATTATACGCTATCGGCTCCGGCGGTCTGTTCGGCAAGGGTCTTGGCAACAGTACTCAGAAAATCCAGTCTATCCCGGAAGCTCAGAATGATATGATCTTTTCGATCATCTGCGAAGAACTTGGACTCTTTGGTGCTGTTCTTCTGACCATCCTGTTTGTTTTTCTGCTGTACCGACTGATGTTTATCGCACAGAATGCACCGGATCTGCTCGGTTCTCTGATCGTTACCGGTATTTTTGCACATATCGCTTTGCAGGTCATTCTGAATATTGCCGTTGTATTGAACGTAATTCCTACAACCGGTGTTACGCTCCCATTTATCAGTTACGGCGGTACTTCGATTCTCTTCCTGATGACGGAAATGGGAATCGCCCTGAATGTCTCGCGGCAGATCCGGATAAAAGACAACTGATGATTATTTCTGCAAAGGGAGGTTCTTAATTATGATCGATCTTCATGTTCATTCTACCTTTTCAGACGGAACACTGACACCAACGCAGCTGGTAGAACATGCCATGGAAAATCATCTTACGGCTTTCGCTCTGACCGATCACGACACCGTAGATGGTCTCGGTGAGGCGTTTCAGGCTGCCGAGGACAAACCAATAAAAGTCATTTCCGGCATTGAGTTTTCTACTGAATACAATGGTCAGGATATCCATATCGTCGGTCTCGATTTTGACTGGCACGATACTTCTTTCTGCCAGGAACTGGATCATTTCCGCAATGCCCGTTTTGAACGGAATCGTAAAATGGCTGAAAAGCTTGCCGACTGTGGATTTCCGATCACTATCGAGGCTTTGCAGGAAATGTTTGGTGATGCCGTTCTGACAAGAGCACATTTCGCACGTTTTTTATATGAAAAGGGCTGTATTCCATCTATGAATGATGCTTTTTTTCATTATATTGGAAATGACGGACCTTGTTTTGTCCCACGTGAAAAGGTAACCCCGGCAATGGCCGTGCACCTGATCCATAAACTGGATGGAATTGCCGTCCTTGCACATCCAATGCAGTACCACCTTTCTGATTCTCAGTTAAAGGAACTGATCCGTACCCTGAAGCCAGAAGGCCTCAACGGGATCGAAGCCATGTATTCACGTCACTCGGTTTCTCAGGAAAACCGTGTACGCCGGCTCGCCCAGGTTATGGGACTTGCCGTTTCCGGTGGTTCTGATTTTCACGGCAGCAATATACCGGGGATTGATCTGGGTGTGGGACGCGGCAATCTTCGCATACCGGACACGACTTTTGAGAACCTCAGAAAACATCGTGACAGACAATACTAAAAGGAGTTTTTATGATGAAATTCAGAGAACGTTTTATGATGGGAGAAGTCCCATTTGATGATATCTTTTCTTTAACAGACAAATGGAACTTCAGTGATGAAGCATGTACTTTGCGTGAATATCTCGGCCTTACTGCCAAAGAAGAAGATGTGTGGATCAGCGACAGTGACGATGCCCTGGAAGAATTAATGGAAAAAGAAAAAAATACCAAGGCAGTTTTCCTGGATCTGGACGGAACGCTCTTTACCGACGAAAAGACTTTTTCTGCCGGCAACTGTCAGGCGATCGAAGAGGCCCTTGCAGCCGGACACCATATCGTGATCTCCACCGGCCGCCCTCTTGCCAGTGCGATCATGCAGGCAAAAGAACTTGGTTTTACGAAAAAGGGCTGTTTTGTGATTTCTTTTAACGGCGGTGAAATCTACGATATGTACCGCAAAAAGAGTATTTTCAAAAAACCGCTTGCAATGCCGCTCGTTCGCCGCATTTTTGACGAAGCCCTTCAGTGCGGTCTTCACTGCCAGACCTATTCCGACAGTGAGATCGTTACAGAGCACGATACCGAAGAGGTAAAACGCTACTCTTCCATCGTCAAGATTCCGTACAAAGTCGTTCCGGATGTGACCGCTTTTCTGAAATCAGAACCGGTCAAAGTGCTGGTTGTAAATTATGAAAACAAGGAGCATCTCCGTGATTATCTTGAAAAGACCGCTGACTTTGCAGACGGCAAGATCAACCGTTTCTTCTCCAGCAATGAATACCTGGAGCACGTCGCTCCCGGTATTGACAAGGGCTCTGCCGTTCGTTTTCTCTGTGAATACACCGGAATCCCACTGTGTAATACCATTGCTGCCGGAGATGCCGAAAATGATATTTCCATGATCCGGGCCGCCCATATCGGCTGTGCTATGAAAAATGCCGAAGAAGAAGTGAAGCAGGCTGCTGACTATATCACAGAAAATGACAACAACCACGACGGCGTTGCCGAGATCATCCATAAATTTGTATTAAAATAAGATATCCGGATAAGTACCTCTGCAATCCGCCGCTTAAAAAGGAGATGTGCCTTTCACTGCACATCTCCCATTTTTATACGAGTTTTTCCAGTTCTGTAAGATATTGTTCAAACACCTTCAATGCCTCTTCTACCGGTTCTTTCTTTTCCATATCAACACCACAGAGTTTCAGCAGGTCGATCGGATCCATAGAACAGCCACCGCTTAAAAAGGCTTTATATTTCTCAACAATCCCTTCTTCCTTTGCAAGGATCTTGCTGCTGATCGCAATGGCCGCTGAAAATCCGGTCGCATATTGATAAACATAAAACGGTGTGTAAAAATGTGGAATCCTTGCCCACTCATAGCGGATCAGATCATCCGAAACCATTGCTTCTCCATAGTATTTCTGATTTAATGCATAGTAAGCATCGCACAGCACATCCGCTGTCAGTGTTTCGCCCTGTTCCACTTTCTGATGCATTTCCTGCTCAAAATGTGCAAACATGGTCTGACGATACAGAGTTGTGCGAAACTGCTCCAGAAAATAATTGATCAGATATGCCTTTTCTTTTTTATCTTCGGTCTTTTCCATCAGATCATGGATCAGCAGTGCCTCGTTACAGGTAGATGCCACTTCTGCAACAAATATGCGATATCCGGCATTCAGATAATTCTGGGCATGATCGGAATACCAGGAATGCAGAGCGTGCCCCATTTCATGGGCCAGCGTAAATACATGGTTTAAATTTCCCTGATAGTTCAGAAGGACATACGGATGCGTTCCATAAGCTCCCCAAGAATAGGCTCCTGAACGCTTTCCCTCATTTTCATAAATATCGATCCAACGCTCATGAAATCCTTTCTCAAGCAGGCCTGTGTATTCGCTTCCAAGAACGGAAAGTGCATTCAGCACCATATGTTTTGCCTCTTCGAAAGAATATTTTTTCTCGGTCTTTTCAATCATCGGAACATAGACATCATACATATGAAGCTGTTCTACGCCCAGCAGCCTTTTTCTCAGTTCCAGATAACGCTGCATCGGCTGCTGATGTTCTTCTACGGTGCGAATCAAATTAGTATAAACACTGATTGGAATATTTCCGCCATCCAGTGCTGCTTCCAGAGAAGAACTGTATTTGCGTTCTTTTGCAAAAAAAGCTGCCTGACGCACATTTGCATCAAAAACGGCCGCAATCGTATTTGCAAACCCTTTGTAGCCGCTATACAGGTTTGTAAACGCTTCTTTTCGGATCTCTCTGTTTTTATTTTCCAGATAATGTACATAGCGTTCCTGCGTCAGCGGCTGCTCATTTCCATTTTCATCTTTTACCGGCTGAAAGGTAATATCTGCATTATTAAACATACCGTAAATATTAGAAGGGGCACGGCCAAGTTCACTTACCCTTGCCAGAAGTTCTTCTTTCTCTTCACTGAGACTGTGCTCTTTTGTTCGCAGGATTTCTTCCAAAAATCGTCGATATTCCGAGAAAGGCTCATCCGCCAGATACTCCGTTAATTTTTCATCCGGAATCTTCAAAATCTCCGGCTCCAGAAAGGCGGACACTTCATTGACCTGATTCATCAGCACCTGTACCTTCCCGGAACATTTCTGGCTTTCGCCATTTGCCATATCCTGATGCAGAAGCTGATTTGCATATACATATGCTTTTTCAAATCTCTGATTCAGTTCACTGTAAAAATTCAGTGCCTTTTTCAGATTTTCTGCACCTTCCACAAGCGTTCCTTTGCAGGAATACAGCTCCTGTGCCAGTTTTCGGATTTTTTCAAGATCTTCACTCCATGCTGCCTGATCCTGATATAAATCTTCCAGTGCCCAGGTAAATTCTTTTGAAATTTCTTCTCGTTTTTTTACATGTTCCATTTTACGCCTCCTGCAGTTTTGCGACCACTACTTTACTGTTCTGCCGTTCATTCAGCACTGCCGTCTTCAGTATCGTAAGATTATTCTGTCTGCGGCACATTTCTTCAAGTAGTGTTCCCTGACGATTATACAGCACAAGAACAGCTCCTCTCTTTAAAAGCGTTTCTGCTTTTTTAAAAAATGTCCTATAGAATGCTTCATCTGCGGAAGCCGGCATATCTGTAATCAGTTCATCAAACAGATAGTCATGTTCAAAGGTAAAGAAGTCTCTGGCAATATAATGGATCGGCATTCTCGTCACCGCAGTATTGTCTCTTGCTTTCTGAATCCCTTCCGCATAGATATCAACACCATACAACGGATCGGCAGAACGAAAATACTTGCGTTCGATCAGCATGGTTCCGACACCGCAGAACGGATCGAGTACCTGTGCATTTTCTTTCAGATGGTCTCCGGCGATCTGCATGATCAGTGCTGCATTCACCGGGGCAATGGAAGCGGCAATGCTCTCTTTTCGGTAAGCAAAACGTTCATCTTCCATCGTATACAGCCTCAGGAACGGCAGATAACCACCTTTTTTGCTCTCGACAATGCGGATTTCAATTTCATAATCCGAAATGGAATTGATCAGCATCCGTTCGCTTTTTTCTTCCAGCAAAGATGCCGTTTTTTTCACAAATTCGCTTTTTTTGCGTTCATCCAGAGAACCTTTGTACTCGATGCGAAACAGAAACGCTCCTTTTTCCTCATGCAGACTTTGAAGCAGTTCCATGATCTCGGTGTTCCATACCGTCTGTGCCGCCGCCTCCGCCGTATACTCCCGTTCCACTTTTCCGTGAAGCGGAAATAGGAGCTCCTGCCAGGTTCGTATTTTCGCGATTTCCTGCAGATCTGCCCCCTGAATGCGAACGCCTCCGGCAAGCATGGAGACTTCACCGGTCTGGATCTGTCTTGCTGTGATCTGGCGGTTATTCCGATTGCACAAAAGGATCACATCTTCCGTCTTTTCCCCACAGAATGTATGATGTTTTGGCTTTTCATATTTTAAGATCATGCGGGAAAGAACGGCTGCTTCTTTCTGGAGATGTTTTTTCCCCTCGTCTGCCGCATAGAGCAGTTCTTCCTGCAATGTTTTCTGTCTTTTCTTTAATTTGGGAAGCATCTGTGAAAAATTCAGTTTTTCCATCGCTTTTAAATAAGACTCTCGGACAAAGAGCTGTTTTTCTTTCTCATAGGCTTCGTAGAGCCACGGAAGAACATCTTCGGATTCCAATTCTCCGAGGATCAGTGCTGCATTTTTCCGTATCTTGGCGTCTTTATCCTTTAATAGAGCTGCCAGTTTTCGAAAATCGCCTGCCAGCATATAAGCAAATGCACTTTTTTCTTTCTTATCTGCTATCAGCTGCTTTAAACAGATCAGATTTGCCCGGACATCTTCTCCCCTGCAAATACTTTCATATATATCTTTAACCATACCTTTCCTTTCTATACCTGTCTTCTCTTCCTGTTCTTATAATGGCTGCATATTTCTACTGTTCAGATTTTTGGATTAATTTCCATTTTCTTCAATATACTTTGCCACATCTTCTTTAAATGCATTCCATGCATCTTCATGCTCCACAAAATACTTTGGACAGTCTTTTCCGGTAACATCATAATGGCGGATCACATTGTCCATCGTCAGATTAAACTTTCCGCACAGAAATGCAACCAGCTCCACAAGAGACTGATACGTCACCTCCTGGAACGCTCCTGACTCATCCGGATGACAACATTCAATGGACACTGTATCGTTGTTGCGGTTGTTAGATGCATAGGCGATCTCATTTGTCGGAATGCACTGAATAATCTCTCCGTCCAGTCCGATGATAAAATTGCTGCTGACCTGATTTTCTCCGGTGTCCTTGAGGCTTTCAAAATAATCCCGATTATTCTGTGCGGTACTTCCTGGATTAGCCGTATAATGAACCACCACACCACGCACTCCATCGGTTGCAATCCCTGGTCTGGAGTATTCGTTGACAGTCAGAAGCTGCACATCAAGCTCCGGCTGTGGAACCTGTTTTACAGGATCTCCGATATCATACTGCTCCCATGCATCCATCCCTGCCTTCTGGTATGTCATTTTTTTCGTACCGGTGTTCCTGTGAAAGAAAAAGACAAAAAGCAGTACCAGAACAACTGCTGCCAAACTCGCCGATACGGTGATTCTTTTTTGAATTTGCCTTTTCCTCTCTGCCATTTTTCTTCGGCTTCTGTCGTTCTCCCACATATCTGCCTCCAATGTAAAATGCGATAATTGCAGTCTGCTTTCACTCCCGCCGGCGTGCAAAAAAGAAAGGCGGATTCCTTTTTCGGGAAATCCGCCTGTTCCGCTTTTATTCATCAACGCTGTAGTTTGGTGCCTCTTTTGTGATATGAATATCATGCGGATGAGATTCTTTCAGAGATGCTGCAGAAATCTTGATAAATCTTCCGTTCTCTTTCAGATATTCAATATCTTTTGCTCCGCAGTAACCCATACCGGAACGAAGACCGCCCATCAGCTGGAATACGGTATCTTCTACGCTTCCCTTATAAGCTACACGTCCTTCAACACCTTCCGGTACCAGCTTCTTCGCATCAGACTGGAAGTAACGGTCTTTGCTTCCGTTTTCCATTGCTGCGATAGATCCCATACCACGGTATACTTTATATTTTCTTCCCTGGTACAGTTCAAATGTTCCCGGGCTCTCATCACATCCAGCAAACATGCTTCCCATCATACATACATTCGCACCGGCTGCGATCGCTTTTGTCATATCTCCGGAGTACTTAATACCGCCATCTGCGATAATCGGGATACCATACTCTTTTGCAACACTGTAGCAGTCCATAACAGCTGTGATCTGCGGTACACCGATACCCGCAACCACACGTGTTGTACAGATAGAACCAGGTCCGATACCAACTTTGACTGCATCTGCTCCGGCTTCAATCAATGCCTTTGTAGCTTCTGCTGTTGCCACGTTACCTGCGATAACCTGCAAATCCGGGAATTTCTCTTTGATCATGCGAACACAGTTCAGAACGTTTGCAGAATGTCCGTGTGCAGAGTCCAGAACAACGACATCGACATGTGCATTTACCAGCTCCTGTGCACGATCCAGAACGTTTGCTGTGATACCAAGTGCAGCACCGCACAGCAGACGGCCTTTGGAGTCTTTGGAAGAGAGCGGATACTTGATCTGTTTTTCAATATCCTTGATCGTGATCAGTCCTTTGAGATTGAAGTTATCATCCACGATCGGCAGTTTCTCTTTTCTTGCTTTTGCAAGGATCTTTTTTGCCTCTTCCAGTGTGATACCTTCTTTTGCAGTGATGAGGTTTTCAGAAGTCATGGATTCTTTGATCTTTTTGCTGAAATCCTCTTCAAACTTCAGATCACGGTTTGTGATGATACCTACCAGTTTTCCGTTTTCTGTAATCGGCACACCGGAAATACGGAACTTTGCCATCAGATTGTTTGCTTCTTCCAGTGTATTGTCAGGGGATAAATAAAACGGATCCGTGATAACACCATTTTCAGAACGTTTTACCTTATCAACTTCCTCTGCCTGCTCCTGAATGGACATATTTTTATGTATAATACCAATGCCGCCCTGTCGTGACATCGCAATCGCCATTCTGTGTTCCGTAACTGTGTCCATTCCTGCACTCATCATCGGGATATTCAGTCTGATAGACTTTGTCAGATAAGTAGACAGATCCACCTGATTCGGAATCACTTCCGAATAGGCCGGCACAAGGAGTACATCATCAAAAGTAATACCTTCGCCTATAATCGTACCCATTTTATTATCCTCACTTTCTTTCCTGAATTTCTAACATCTGTTGTTAGTTGTCAAGTTTATCAAATTTGTCGAAACCTGTCAACCCTGTTTTCAGGCAAATTGTACTTTTCCCGGAGAACGTCTTTGCATATCTAGGAGCATTCCCTGATCTGGTTCAAAAATCAGCAGATCCTTCTGCTCCGCTCTCGGTATCAGCATGCCATACCGCATGCCTCTTCGCCCGGCGGAACAGTCTCTGATCTTGATGTTCTTATCTTTTCGATATTCTCGAAAACGTTTTGCATCCAGCGGAAACAGAGCTTCCATATCCGCCACTTTGTAAGTACCGATGTGTTCCCGTCTCTTTTTCAGGTAAATGCAGTCAATATCCAGCTCTCCATTCAGATACAGGTATTCATACTCCAGAATGGAACCGAAAATGGATCTTGAGACTCTTTTTTCTGTGTACCAATCCTTCATACATTTTCTTCCTGCTTTCTTCTGATTTCATACTATTATATGCCTTGTTTTTTATTATACACGAAATTCTCATCTTGTAAAAGGAATTTTTAAAAAAAGCAGTTACAGATTTGTTCTCTGTAACCGCTTTTTCTTAGCTCGGTTCTTTTATTACATCATTCCGCCCATTCCCGGGGCTCCGCCTGCCGGCATTGCTGGTGTTTCTTCTTTGATGTTCGCAACACAGGATTCAGTTGTCAGGAAAGTGGATGCAACACTGGTTGCATTCTGCAGTGCACTTCTTGTCACTTTTGCAGGATCCAGAATTCCTTCTTCTACCATGTTTACATATTTCTCATTGTATGCATCAAATCCGACACCTACCTCAGATTCTCTTACTTTGTTGATGATAACAGCTCCTTCCAGTCCTGCATTTGCAGCGATCTGATGCAGTGGAGCTTCCAGTGCTTTGAGGATCACGGATGCACCGGTCTTCTCATCTCCTTCCAGAGTATCTACCAGTTTTGCAACTTCCTTGGATGCATGGATGTATGCAGATCCGCCTCCTGCTACAATGCCTTCTTCTACGGCTGCTCTTGTTGCATTCAGAGCATCTTCCATACGCAGTTTTGCTTCTTTCATCTCTGTTTCGGTAGCTGCACCGACACGGATCACTGCTACGCCGCCTGCCAGTTTCGCAAGTCTCTCCTGCAGTTTTTCTTTATCAAATTCAGAAGTTGTAACTTCGATCGTAGCTTTGATCTGTGCGATTCTGTTTTCGATTTCTTTCTTATCGCCCATTCCGTCAACGATAACGGTATTCTCTTTTTTCACTTTGACAGATTTTGCACGTCCAAGCTGGCTGATCTGTGTATCTTTCAGTTCCAGTCCCAGTTCTTCGGAAATGACTTCACCGCCGGTCAGGATTGCGATATCTTTGAGCATTTCTTTTCTTCTGTCACCATAACCTGGAGCTTTTACACCGACTACCTGGAAAGTACCACGCAGTTTGTTCAGAATCAGAGTCGTCAGAGCTTCTCCTTCGATATCCTCTGCGATGATCAGCAGTTTCTTACCGGACTGTACAATCTGCTCCAGCAGCGGCAGAATCTCCTGGATATTGGAAATCTTTTTGTCTGTGATCAGGATGTACGGATCATCCAAGACAGCTTCCATTTTTTCCATATCGGTTGCCATGTATGCGGAAATATAGCCGCGGTCAAACTGCATACCTTCTACCAGATCCAGTTCTGTTTTCATGGTCTTGGACTCTTCAATCGTGATAACACCATCATTGGAAACTTTTTCCATGGCATCTGCTACCATATTTCCGACTTCATCATCACCTGCGGAAATAGCTGCTACTCTTGCCATCTGATGTTTGCCGTTTACTTTGCTGCTCATAGCTGCGATAGCATCCACAGCTGCCTGTGTTGCTTTTTTCATACCTTTACGCAGGATGATCGGGTTTGCACCTGCTGCCAGATTTTTCATACCTGCCTGGATCATTGCCTGAGCCAGAACGGTAGCAGTTGTGGTACCATCACCTGCTACATCATTGGTCTTGGTAGCAACTTCTTTTACCAGCTGTGCACCCATGTTCTCGAATGCATCTTCCAGCTCGATCTCCTTTGCAATGGTAACACCATCGTTTGTAATCAGCGGAGCACCATACTGTTTATCCAGAACAACGTTTCTTCCTTTCGGTCCAAGTGTTACTTTTACTGTATTTGCCAGTTTATCAACACCTGCTGCCAGTGCTGTTCTTGCTTCTGAACCGTATTTAATTTCCTTTGCCATATCAATCAACCTCCAGTTAATTCTTGATTTAATCTATCCTGTTATTCAACAACTGCCAGAATATCATTCTGTTTTACAATGATATATTCTTCGTCTTCCAGTTTTACTTCATTTCCTGCATATTTTGAATAGATAACTTTATCTCCGACTTTCACCTGCATGGTTACTTCTTTGCCGTCTACCATTCCGCCAGGTCCGACTGCAACAACTTCTGCTTCCTGTGGTTTTTCCTGAGATTTGCTTGCCAGAATAATACCGGACTTTGTTGTCTCTTCTGCTTCAAACTGTTTTAATACAACTCTGTCACCTAATGGTACTAACTTCATTTTATATTCCTCCTTAAATTATAATCGCCTTATTTATCATGTTATTAGCACTCACTTTTATCGAGTGCTAACTTTAGTACATATAATAGTGAACTTCCTCAAAATGTGCAAGCGGAATTATTTTCGTATATTTATTTATATTCTCTTTAATTCTTTTTATTCCTCGTATTTTCTCATGTTTTCTCATTTTTTTGTATTTTATACTTTTTTTATAGATGATGTGGGTGTCAAAAGTAATTGTACAATCTCTTCTGACTTTAACATTATACTTAGAAAAAGAACCACTGCAAAAACTGAAAATCCCGTTTTTCTGCAATGGTTCTTTTCCTGTTTAAATCGTTTCAAGTCGAACGCACGTGAGACTTGGTGCGTGATTCTGGTCAGCGAAAGCTGACATATTCTTCTCAGAATCACTGCACATCCTCGCGGAGCGTTTATCTCAGTCGGAGATTGTACTCCCACTGAGAAAGACTTGTTATTACTCACCACTTGCAGAAGTGGGAGTCTTCTCGACTGAGATAAAACAATTTTACGTGCTTATCCATGGGCGTTCTCTTTTCGTTTCTTTTTAATATCATCCAGTTCCTGAAATACCACATCATTCAGGACTTTGATGTACGTTCCTTTCATTCCGGAGGAACGGGACTCAATCACACCTGCACTTTCAAATTTCCGAAGTGCATTTACAATAACCGAACGTGTGATTCCGACACGGTCTGCGATCTTGCTGGCTACCAGAATGCCTTCTGTTCCGTCCAGTTCATCGAAAATATGGATGATCGCCTCAAGTTCTGAGAAAGAAAGTGTACTGATAGCTGATTTTACGATTTGAACTTTACGATTCTCCTCCGCATTCTCTTCATGCACAGAACGCATCATTTCCAGACCGACCACGGTCGTACCATACTCGCTGAGGATGATATCATCAATATCATATCCTTCTCCGCATTTGTACATAAATACCGTACCGAGACGCTCTCCTGCAATATCGATCGGATTGATAATCGCCTGATATTTTTTTACATCTCCGCTTTCAAATCCCAGTGTCTCCAGATTGACATTTTCTTTTGTAGATAAAACACCCAGAAAACGTTCATTCAGAAGTTCATCAATGTGGCCCCCAACTTCATCATCGATCAGTTCTTTGATTTCTTCTACGTTTGGTGTGATGCTGATTCCAAGTACTTTTCCTTTTTTGCTGATCACAAGCACATTGGACTCCAGAATTTCTGACAGTACTTCACAGATATCATTGAATACGACTTTACTGCTGTTGTTGTTGTGTAAAAGTTTGTTGATTTTTCGAGTCTTGTCTAATAACTGTACACTCATCGCTCTTCTCCCTTCTGCCTTTTTTGTCTTTTGCACGATTTCCCCTGCTATTCTTGGCATATTTTTAATTTATCATAATTCTTTTGAATTTTCAATATATTTAACGCAAAAAAGCTGCAAACAGCAGCTTTTTTTGCTTTTCTGGCGTGAAATTTCGCACAATTATTCTTTTTGAAATTTATTTTCAATATAACCGCATGCTTCATTGATGCAAAGAAGCTTATTTCCCTTCTCAACCATAATGCCTCCGCATTTCGGACATTTTTCTTTGGAAGGTTTCTGCCAGGACATGAAATCACAGTCCGGATTATTTTCACATCCATAATACTTTCTGCCCTTTTTGGTCTTTCGAAGCACAATGTCCTTGCCGCATTTCGGGCATGCCACACCGATCTTTTCCAGATAGGGTTTGGTATTTCGGCACTCCGGGAATCCCGGGCAGGCAAGGAATCTGCCATGCGGACCATATTTAATGACCATGTTGCGGCCGCACTCTTCACAGACAATATCGGTCACTTCGTCTTCAATCTTGACTTTTGCAAGTTCTTTCTCTGCATTTAAAACTGCTTCGTCCAGATCCGGATAGAAATTGCTGACAACCGTTTTCCAGTTGACCACGCCTTCCTCCACTTTATCCAGCAGAGATTCCATGTTTGCTGTAAAATTGACATCCACAATACTCGGGAATGCCTGTACCATGATATTATTTACGACTTCTCCAAGTTCTGTCATATACAGGTTTTTATTTTCTTTTGCCACATAGCGGCGGTTGATGATCGTGGTGATCGTCGGTGCATAAGTACTTGGACGTCCGATTCCAAGCTCTTCCAGCGTTTTGACAAGAGCGGCCTCTGTATAATGTGCCGGCGGCTGTGTAAAATGCTGCTTTTCTTCAAAACTCTTAAAGTTCAGCTGTGTCTCTGAGGAAATTTCTTTCACGAGAAGATTTCCCTCGCCCTTTTCTTCTTCGTCCTGCACATAAACTGCCATAAAACCGTCAAATTTTTTCTTGGAGGCGGATACATGGAAACGGTATCCGGCTGCATCGATTTTAACGGAAGTCGTAGTATACTGTGCATTTGCCATACGGCTTGCGGCAAATCGTTTCCAGATCAGCTGATACAGACGGAACTGATCTCTTGTGAGCGATTCTTTTAAAACAAACGGTGTCCTCGTGATGTCCGTCGGACGGATTGCCTCATGAGCATCCTGGATCTTTTTACCGCTCTTTTTCTCCTGCACAGCTGCAGAAACGTATTCTTTTCCGTAGTTTTCTTCGACATAAGCTCTCGCTGATGCATCGGCTTCATCGGAAATACGCGTGGAATCCGTACGCAGATAGGTGATGATACCAACGGTCCCGCTGCCCTTTACATCCACTCCTTCATATAACTGCTGTGCAACACGCATGGTTTTCTGTGTGGAGAAATTCAGCACCTTGGAAGCTTCCTGCTGAAGCGTACTGGTTGTAAACGGAACCGGAGCTTTTTTGGTACGTTCTCCTTTTTTTACTTCCGCCACCTGGTACTTTGCACCTTCCAGCTTTTTCGTGATCGTATCCAGCTCTTCTTTTGAATGAATCGTTATCTTTTCTTTTTCCGTACCGTAAAATCTGGCAGTCAGCGGTTTTCGCTCTCCCGGAATCGTAAAATCGGCATCCAGGGTCCAGTATTCTTCCGGTATAAAGGCTGCGATCTCTTCCTCGCGGTCTGCAATGATCCGTAGAGTGACAGACTGTACACGGCCTGCACTTAAGCCTCGTTTGACTTTCGCCCACAGAAGCGGACTGATCCGGTATCCAACCATACGGTCCAGCATACGTCTTGCCTGCTGTGCATCCACCAGATCCATATCGATCGCACGCGGATGTTTCAGAGATTCTTTTACAGCTGTTTTCGTAATTTCATTGAAGGTAATCCTGTGGATATCTTTTTCTTCCAGTTTCAGTGCCTTTGATAAATGCCAGGAGATTGCTTCTCCTTCGCGGTCAGGGTCCGTTGCAAGATATACTTTATCTGACTTTTTTACAGACTTGCGAAGTGCTGCCAGAATATCTCCCTTTCCGCGTATGGTAATATATTTCGGTTCATAATTATTTTCAACATCAAACCCCAGCTGACTTTTTGGCATATCACGTACATGTCCGTTTGATGCTGCGACATCATAGTTAGAGCCAAGAAATTTTTTGATGGTTTTTACTTTGGTAGGTGACTCAACAATAATCAGATATTTTGCCATATGTTTACCCCTTTTTCAACTGTTTACGCCCAAAATCGGTGCAACGGCTTTCACAGTGCTTATTGTTTTTCCTCAGACCTTCGAATAATGATTTTTTACATCCTCCGCAACAAGCCCGCACAGCATCAGGCGAACCAGTATTGCACTTACTTTCTGCGGGGTGAGGTTTGTCTCATCTGCTATGCTCTGAAGATTTTTCGCCTGAAATTCCAGAACACTATACACCAAATTTTCTTCGCTTTCAAGTGCAATGTATGTTTTTTTTGTGTTTGTATGATTTTTTTTCTTAATTTTAAGACGTTCCAGGATCTGATCTGTGGAGAGAAAAATGCCGGCTCCCTGGTCGATCAGGCGGTTGCATCCGGCACTGAGTGCATCTCCGGCTCTGCCCGGCAACACCATAACATCTCTGCCCTGTTCCAGTGCCTGATCTGCTGTGATGAGTGATCCGCTTTTTTCTCTTGCCTCTATCACGATCACCAAATCCGAAAGGCCACTAATAATGCGATTTCGCATTGGGAAATGAAAAGGAAGCGGACTGCTTCCCGGCGGATATTCCGATAAGACTCCTCCATTTTTCAGTAAATTCTGATACAGATCCCGGTTTTGCATCGGGTAACAGATATCCGGTCCGCATCCAAGTACCGCATAGCTCTTTCCGCCTCCTTTTATGGCAGCTCTCTGGGCAGTGCCATCGATTCCTCTTGCCATGCCGCTTACAAGTGAAATATCATATCCTGCCAGCTCTTCTGCGATCTTTACCGCAAAATGTCTGCCATAGGCACTGCACAGTCTGGCACCGACGATCGCCACGGTCTTCTCATTTTCCTTTGGAAGCTCACCTCTTATAAAAAGTCCGAACGGATAATCATAAATTTCTTTTAATTTCTGCGGATAGGATGTATCTTCACAGCTGATAAAACGTATGCCTTTTTTCTGCATTTCATTCCATGCCTTTTTCGCATCCCAGGCAGCTTTTTCACGAAAAAAGGCTTTCTTATGTTCTTCATTTTTCCAAAAAACTTCACCAATTTCTCTTTCATCGGCCTGCCATATTTCTTCCGGCGTACCGAAAAAATCCAGCAGCATCTGTTTTTCTTTTCTTCCAAAGCTTAAGATACTGCAAAGCCAGAACCATTTTTCTCTCCGTTTTTCATCCTCTGTTTTTTCTTCTTTTTCCTGCATCCCTTCTGTCTCACCTCCAGATCTGCCGCTGTTCAAAAATGCGGTAACCGATCGCCTCATACAGATGTTCTTCGGCAATCTGTTCTTTCTGCTCCATATCCGCAATAGTACGTGCTACCTTCAAAATCTTATGACACGCTCTTGCCGTAAGATCCATTTTCTCATAAGCATCCCGTAAAACTTTCTTTTCTTTTTCTCCGGTCCTACAATATTTTTTAATACCCGCCGCATCCAGATCGGCATTATAGCGATAACCGGTATCCCGATAACGCTCCCTCTGGATCTGCCCCGCCAGCTCAACTCTTTTTCGTATCGTCTTGGAATCTTCACTCTTCTTTTCACAGATCAGTGCATCGTAATCTACTCTTACGGCCTCCACACTGATATCCATGCGGTCAAGGATCGGGCGGCTGATCCGGCTCTGATAACGGCGTATCTCCGCCTCACTGCAGATACATTTCTCAAGATTGGGAAAGTTCCCACACTTGCAGAAATTGGTGGCTGCAACGATCATACAGTCTGCCGGAAACACATAGCTCCCATACACTCTTGAAATATGGACTCTTCGCTCCTCCATAGGCTGCCGCAGGATTTCGATCGTTTCTCTTTTAAACTCTGCCAGTTCATCCAAAAACAGGACACCTTTATGTGCAAGACTGATCTCTCCCGGCCGCGGAATCCTGCCTCCGCCTGCCAGGGCAGAAGGCGATATGGTATGGTGCGGTGCACGGAATGGACGGTTTCTGATCAGCGGCTGTTGACTGGACAGTAAACCTGCCACACTGTAAATGGAAGATACTTCCAGACTCTCTTCCATTGTCAGGGACGGCAGAATACCCGGCATACATTTTGCAAGCAGCGATTTCCCGGCTCCGGGCGGTCCCATCATCAAAAAATGATGTCTTCCGCCGGCCGCAATCTCTGCGGCTCTCCTCACTGCACTCTGACCGTGAATATCTGCAAAATCAGGAATTTCTGTTTCTTCTATATTATATACATCTTTTTTGATTTTCCCGGGGATTGTGCCTTTCTGAAGATAGTGCAATACTTCTTTTAAGGTACTTACTCCGACAATGTGGATATCCGATACCATTTCTCCTTCTGTGCGGTTTCTCTCCGGCAGGATACAGGTATGACATCCGTTTTTTTTTGCCAGCTGAACAATGGGCAACGCCCCTTTGATCCCTTTGACTGCTCCATTTAATCCCAGCTCACCTGCCACCAGGACACCTTTTAAAGTCTCCATGGGCAAAAGCTGGTACGCTGCAAGAATGGCAAGTGCTACCGGAATGTCATAGCTGCTGCCGTCTTTATGTATGTCTGCCGGAGAGAGATTGACTGTGATTCTTTTCGGACGAAGCTGGATTCCGCTGTTGCGAAATGCTGTCATAACCCGATCCTGTGCTTCTTTTACTTTCGCTGACAGATCTCCCACCATGGAAAATCCCGGAAGCCCTTCACTGACATCTGCTTCTACAAAAATCGGCAGACCCTGGATTCCGCAGATGGCTGCGGATAAGACTCTGCTGAACATATTCTTTTCTCCTTTGATTCGTTGTGATAATGTGCCGAAATGGCGGAAATAATGATAGATTGTTTCCAGTTTATCATATTTTCTTTTAAAATGCAACACTTTCTTTTTAAACGTTACAGATTATTGTTTTCATTTTCTTCCATATAAATAACAGAAAGGTTCGAAAGCATTTTTTTTGTTTTCAGACAGACTGCCGCCTGAAAATCTTCTCCGTCCAGAAAGAAAAAATGATACACTTCCTCATAGGTCTTTCCATCGAGTACTTCGGAAAGATCCAGATTCGAAAGCTTCTGCCGGATGCCTGTTCCGATGCATTTCAGATAACTTTCTTTTGCCGTCCAGATTTTGCTGAAATATCTGATCTGCACGGCAGGATCTTCGATTGCGAGTAACATCTTTTTTTCATTTTCATGGCATACCGCACGGATCAGACGTTCCGTCGGATGGATCAGACGTTCTATGTCCACGCCAAGCGGTGTTTCTGCAATCCCGCATAAAATGCCGGCATCCGCATGACTGTAATTAAAACAAATCTCCGGGTATTCCGGAAAGTAAGGCTTTCCGTAGATTCCTTTTCCAATAGCCGGCAGTTCCTTTAACGAATATTCTTTTCTGATGCCGTAAAGGAGTACTCTTTTTGCCATATTGCTCTGTATTTTATGCCGTGCAGCACTTTTTTCCATTCTTTCTTTTGTTCTCATAAGATAGATCACGTTCTTTTCCTCCTTCGCACAGTGTAACACGCTTTTTTTTTCCTGTCATCTGCTTTCGCGTATGCCTGTTTTTCCTTTTTCCCGAAAACAGGAACGCAGTTTGCTCAGGGCATTTTTCTCAATCCTGGAGACATACGATCTGGAAATACCAAGTTTCTGTGCAATTTCCCGCTGTGTTGTTTCCTTCTGTCCAAGGATCCCATAACGCAGACTCAGTATCTGTCGCTCCCTTTCATTTAACTGTGCCATATAATGATACATTTCACGGATTTCCTGCTTTTTATTGATCATCTCTGCCAAGTCTGTATTTTTTCCTTCCACAATATCTACCAGGCAGATTTCATTTCCTTCTTTATCCATACCGATCGGTTCGTAGAGAGAGACTTCTTTTGAAGTCTTCTTTTTTAACCGCAGCATCATCAGCAGTTCATTATCAATGCATCTTGCCGCATAGGCCGCCAATCTGTTGTTTTTCGTATGATCAAATGTCAGGACTGCCTTGATAAGGCCAACCGTCCCTATGGATATCAGATCATCTGCATCTTCATCCGGATGCTGATACTTTTTAGCCACATGGGCAA
>OLSP01000895.1_pt1 | contig 29261 bp, 26 predicted proteins | sample 1672941 | NCBI WGS metagenome assembly OLSP01 (sample SAMEA3136739, study PRJEB25190) | human gut metagenome | reverse complement strand
CGTCGTGATCGTCGTCGCGATCAGGCTGGCGGTTGTCGTTTGAGGGGGCGGGCTCGCTGCGCTCCACGTCATATTCGAGGACGCTTCCGGTGGCCGCGTCGATCTCGTATTCGTACTCGGTGCTGCCCTTGATGAATTCGATTTCGTATTTGCGCAGGCCGTCGTCCTTCTCGAGCTTGGCCTTGGTGAAGGACACCTCGGCGGCGGAGAGCCCCGCGTGCTTCAGCGCGATGCTCTTGCCCTGATCCACGCCGATATAGCTGGAGGCGGCGGGCTGAGCGGTGGCGCGCGTCTCAATGCTTCTTTCGCGGATGGCGCCGGTGACCGCGTCGATTTCGTACTCATACTCGGCGGCAGCGGTGACAAATTCGATTTCGTACACCAGCATGCCGTCCTCGCGGTCGAGCTTGGTCTTGGTGAACGTCACGTCGGCGGCGGAGAGAGAAGCGTCGCTCAGCGCGATGGAGCGCGCCTTTTCGCGGGAGATTCCCTGAGCGCTGGCCACGGTTTCGGGGCTCGCGGGCTGCTGGCCGGGGCGCACGGTCTCGTTTTCGGCGAAGTATTCTATGCTTGTGCCGCACACAGTGCCGGAAACCGCGTCCACGTCATAGTCGTATTCGGCCGTCGCGGTGTAAAACTCGATTTCGTAGAGCCGCAGCATATCGTCGGTGTCCAGGCTGATTTCCAGCAGCGTGATGTCCGCTTCAGTCAGCCCCGCGTCGGCGAGCGCCTTGTCCAGCGCCTGCTGCTCGCCGATCACGATGGCGGCCGCGTCCTGATAGGTGGCCATTTCCAGCGTCTTCTGGCTCGTCAGCGCCCAGGCCCTCTTGATGATCGCGCCGTCGGTCGTGCTGATCCAGTATTCGTATTCAAAGCCGTCGCACCGGAATTCGACGTCATAGGCCGTCTGGCCGTGCTCGGTTTCAATCTCGGTGGGGAAGAGCAGCGCGCGCTCGCGGGTCGCGCCGGCGGCTTCCAGAGCCAGATTTTCAGCGGCGGTCTGGTCGAAGGCGCTCTGCGCGAAGGCCGTTCCGTTCAGCAGGAGCGTCAGTATGGACGTCAGAGTCAGCAGGGCTTTCAGCGTGGATTTGAGTGTCGTTTTCATTGAAGTCGCCTCCTTGTTTGGTATGGCCTTATGATACAGGACGCAGATGAGATGAAAATGAGAAGCGCTCATTTTTTATAAAATTTTTGCCGTGCGCCGATTCCTCCGAATGCGCAGCCTGCCGTTTTGCTGAAGCGCCGTCAAACAGTGCGCCTTCGAAAGAACCGCCTGACGCGTCAGTTCTCTGAAAAGTGCCCTCAAGCCTGCGGCGCTCCCGCTTTTTGTCCGCAGGCGGCGCTGATTGCCTGCCCGGCGCAAAGAGAGCGGAACCTCCCGCCGGAGATCCCGCTCTCTTCTATATTATATGTCATTGCATGGGGAAGCGGGCGGTGAAGGCGCTGCCCTTGCCCTCCTCGCTCACGACGGTCAGCTCGCCGCCGTGCAGACGCGCGATCTGCCGCGCCATAGCCAGCCCCAGCCCCGCGCCGTCGCCCGATCGTTCGGACGCGCCCTGATAGAGCCGCCGGAAAATTTTTTTCTGCTGATCGGGCGCAATGCCGATGCCGTCGTCCGATACAGTCAGCTCTATCGCGCTGCCTGCGCGGTGCAGCGTGACGATGATATGGCCGTTTTCCCGGCCGTAGCGGTAGGCGTTTCCGATGAGGTTGCCGAGCAGTCGCGTGATGAGCGTCTGATCGCCGGTGATGGAAATATCCGGCTCGACGTCTGTAGTGAGGGCGATGTTCTTCTCGCAGATCAGCGCCATGTCCTCGCAGACGGACTCGGTCAGCGCGCTCAGATTGAACGGCTCGCGAGCATAGCGGTCGGTCTTGCGCTCCATGCGCACGAGCTCCAGCATGCCGGAGATCATGCGGTTCATGCGCCGCCCCTGACGATGGATGACGGAGAGCGCCTCGCGGTAGTCCGCGCCGGTTTTCTCGCCGGAAAGCGCGTCCTCGCACTGCGCCATGATGACGGCCATGGGCGTGCGCAGCTCGTGCGACGCGTCCGAGGCGAATTGCCGCTCGGCCTCGAAGGCGTCGTCCAGCCGCTGCATCATGCCGTTGAACGCGCCGGCCAATTGCGCCAGCTCGTCGCTGCCGCCGTCGGGCATGCGCTTTTTCAGGTCGTCGCCGCCGCTGATCTGTGCCGCGGTGAGCGCCATAGCGCGCAGGGGCTTCAGCGCGCGTCTGGCGATCAGCACGCCGCCGGCAATGGCGATGAGCGTGAGCGCCAGCAGGCTCCAGACGCAGACGTACACGATGTCGCGCAGCGGCGCGTCGGCCCGCGTTTCGGGCACGGCGCCGCGCAGCCACAGATCGCGAAGGGTGTTCTGCTCGAGGCGGCGATCAAATATATACCAGGTTTCTCCGCGCACGCGGACTGTGCGGCACACGCCGTCCTCAAAGGCCAGCATGCCTGCCGCGGCGATGGGGTTTTCACCGTAGAGCAGAGAGCCGTTTTCGTGATAGAGCGCGGTGGTCATGCCGTTCACCTGATCGAGAAAATCGTCGTCGATTTCGAGATAGCCCACGCCGTAGCGGATGTAGTGGTCGGTGTCGCCGTCCTGATTCATCTGCGCGATGCTTCGGTAAAACTCGACCTCGTCCACATTGTCCTCGACGGTGTGTATCAGCTCTGTGCGCAGCTGCTTTTGCAGGACGGAATGGCTCACGAAGAACACCACGATGAATGTCAGCACGGCCATGAGCACGAGCGCGGCGGAAAACCACAGCGTGAGTTTCCATTGGAGCGAGCTTCTCTTCATGGCATCTCCTCCCGCAGCACATAGCCCATGCCGCGCACAGTGTGGATCAGCTTGCGCTCATAGCCGTCGTCGATCTTTTTGCGCAGATAGCGGATGTACACGTCCACGACGTTCGTGCCGCCCTCGTAATCGAAATTCCAGACGTGATTTTCGATCTTTTCGCGGGAAAGCACGATGCCCTTGTTGTGCATGAGGTATTCCAGTAGCGCATATTCCCGGGCGGAAAGCGCAATTTCAGCGCCCCCGCGCTTCACGCGCCGCGTGCCGGTGTCCAGCGTCAGATCGCCCGCGACGAGTCTGCTGTCGCCCGCGCCGAACTGGGAACGCGTCAGCACGCGCAGCCGGGCACTCAGCTCCTCCAGCGCGAAGGGCTTCACCAGATAGTCGTTCGCGCCGCTGTCCAGCCCGGCCACGCGGTCGGCGATGGCGTCGCGCGCGGTGAGCAGCAGCACGGGCGTGGTTTTGCCGGCGGCGCGCAGCTTTTTGAGCACGCTCAGCCCGTCCAGATGCGGCATCATGATGTCCAGTATCGCCGCGTCGTAATCGGCGGCCTGAAGATAATCCCAAGCCTGCTGTCCGTCAAGGCAGCTGTCCACGCCATAGCCCTCGGCGACAAGGCGGCGCGTCACAAGGTCGTTTAGATCCCGCTCGTCCTCTGCATAGAGTATTCGCATGATGATTCTCCTTCAGCCTGTGTGATGTCCCGTCATTGTACCGCGCGCGGATGAGTGGAATATTAGAGCGCGATTCCAGCGCGCCGGCGGAGAGCGCCTCGATGTGGCGGCTGTTCATGCTGCGGCCTTTCGATGAGAAAATTGTAGCATTGCGCTGTTAAGATGTCAATCGAATGGCAATGTGACCGGTTTTTTCTGCGTTTATGGCCGGAATTGAGTCAAAAGTGTGTAGAAACTGAAAATGGAAATACGTACAATGGACTCATCAAACAAAGCGGAGCGTGTCTTTCATGAGCAAATCAGTCGGAGTGAAGAAAAAGAGCAAATGAATAACCACTGTGCATGGTTTGAAAGTCAATACGGTAAAAACGCAACTGTTGATAGATTTATGATTATTCCAACCAAAACACTATCTTATGAAGGAGACTTTTTTCCTGCATCTGTTTGTCCTCCTGAGTTTTCTTGTGTCGTATCATAAACGCATGATTTCCCTTCAAAAAGCGGTTGGCAAATTCGAAGCCGATGGCATTGGCTTCCTCCGGCGTAACCTCGCCCGGCTTGAAGGATTGGCGCACCTGATAGGCGATAACTTCATGTTTTTGCGTCCGCCCGGTATAAGTTCGGTACTGGCGGCGCGACAGCGCAAATTCCGTGTCGGCGGTATGCGGATCGCAGGCATAAGCGGTGACGAGTTCGCCATTCCTTGTTTTGTTTGGGTTGGTTGCATAGTCTAGCCGAGCTGAGAGGGATTGCAAGGCGGTTTTGCCTTTGCTGATGTGCATGGGGATGATTCGAGTGACAGCGATAGGCAGGACTCCTTTCCGAAAAACAAATGGGTGCAAGTGGTATTTCAGCCGTTGATGTGGTATATTTAAACTGTTCCAATAAATCGGAATTGCGAAATCCGCATATTTTAAGAAGGAGCCTTCGCTTAGGCGAAAACTCCTTTTCTGCACACCTTACTTTTTCAGCTTTAAGCCATCTCGGAATGCTTCGCCAACACGCTCGGTGACTTTATAATAGCCATGGGTGTAGGGGTCAAATGCGATGGCGTTGACCTTGAACATATCAATTTCTCCATCCACCATAACGCTCTCATCGGCAGTGACATTGACCACCTTGCCGATGACGCCGCATCCGTATTCATTGTTCTGATACTCGATGAACCTGCACTCCAGGCAGATCGGAAACTCGTTGATGAGAGTGAATCTACTGTTTCTGCTTTGCTGGCGGTCAGACCACTGTGGGCAAATTTATCGGCAACTTTATTGCCGGACTCTATGCCGAAATAGTCTGCTTCCACTATGTGGGCGGCATCGGCAATGCTGACGGTGAATGCTCCCCGTGCCTTGATGTTCTGTACGGTCTTGTGTGTCTCGGTGAGGTTCAGAACAACGGAGTCCCGCTCCTGGCATGGTGCCCCATGCGGCGTTCATGGCATTGTCGCTGATCTCCGGCAAGCACAAGATGGTCATTCTTTACTGCCTGATATGTCCCATGATATCAGAACTCCTATGAATGCAATCATTGGTTATGCAGAACTGGCGTCCGGACATTTGCCCCCTATCCGATATAGCCTCTGGCAGGGACAAAGCCTGCTGTTATAGGTTTTTGCTATTGTTAGAGCCGTTTTTCTGATATAATAAATATCAGAAAGGCGGTATTTTTTTATGATGACAAGAAATACAGATAAAAAACATATATAGAGGGGGTGAGTGCTTGAATTATCTGGTTATTGATTTAGAAATGTGCAAAGTCCCAAAGAATTATCGGGGAAAAAATTATAAGTATGCGAGTGAGATTATTCAGGTTGGAGCAGTTCTTTTAGATGAAGAATATAAGGAAATAGGAACTTTATGCCAGTATGTACATCCTGAGTTTGGTATCCTTGATTACTTTATAACGAATCTTACAGGAATTGAGAAAGGGCAGATAAAGAATGCACCGAAGCTGAAAGATGCACTTATTCATATGGCAGACTGGCTTGGAGAGCGGGAATATAAAGTTTTTGCATGGAGTAAAAGTGATTACTGGCAGCTTGACCATGAGATTAAAAGTAAGAAGTTAAATGATGAGAAACTGGATGAATTGATGAAGCCAGAGCGTTGGGTAGATTATCAGGAAATATTCGGGAAAAAGTATAACTTTGAGCAGGCAGTAGGTTTGCAGGAGGCTTTGATGCTATGTGATATTGAGCCAGATGGAAGAATGCATGATGGGCTGGATGATGCATGGAATACAGCACGTCTTATTGAAAAATTGGAAAAGAATCCAAATTATAAGCTCATTTATAGGGAACGGCAGGAGCAAGAAGATTCACAGCCATTAAAGGTTCGATTAGGAGAACTATTTGAAGGGTTGAATTTGCAGCTTGGATGATGAAGATGAGAGATAGCATGGATGGAAAATAAAGGGTAGATTATGGAAAATATAGATTTCATCACATATTGATATCCAGAATCATTAGCATTGAATTGCTCTATTTATAAAAATTAAATTATGGATTATTAAAGAAAATATAGCAATGCAGAATAACAGGAAAAGAGATTATTATGAAGAAAAAAATAGCAGTACTGTTTCCAGGAATTGGTTATACTTGTGATAAGCCATTACTCTACTATACAGGTAAACTTGCGGTAGCAAGGGGATACAAAATTGTGAAAGTAGAATATGGTAATTTTCCATCAGGAATAAAGGAAAATAAAGAAAAGATGGAAGAAGCTTTTCGTTGTGGATTAGAGCAGGCAGAAAAAATTTTGCAGGATATTTGCTGGGAAGAATATGAAGATATATTATTTGTATCAAAGAGTATAGGAACAGTCATATCTTCTGCATTTGCCAGAAGGCATCAACTCTCAGCAAAGAATATTTTATTTACACCACTTCAGCAGACATTTTTATTTGCAGATGGGAATGGGATTGTATTTCATGGAACGGCAGACCCGTGGGCTGATACAAAAGATATTACAGAAGGATGTAAAAAGTTAAATCTTCCTCTTATTTTGACAGATGAAGGAAATCATTCTCTGGAAACAGGGGATACATTAAAAGACTTAGAAAATCTTCAACAGATAATAGGGTTACTATTTAATTCATTAGACAAATAGTGGTTGCGGGGATTTGGGGGAGAGGGCAGAAGACATCAGCTTCTGTCCCCAAATCCCCTCCCCCCTGTTTAATTCACCTTCTCCAGCCACAGCACAGAAGCCAGTGAACTTCATAAGCCATATTTGTGGTCTCGGAGCAAGTGTTGGATGCGAGCGTGTGGAGCGAACATTCAACACGCCACGACTAAAAGCACAAATATGGCTTATGAAGTTCACTGGCTTCGTCTGTAGTTTATCTAATGAATTAAACAGTAATAAGAAAGGCGTGATTTTATGGGAAATTATATTACTACATATACGAGAAAACATTTTGATCCGATAAATCCTGATGCAGAATTAATTTGCATTGAGGATATTGCTCATGCACTTCCGATGATCTGTCGGGGAAATGGACATGTCAGCTCATTCTGGTCTGTGGGAGAGCATTGTATTTTATGTGCGAAGGAAGCAGCGGCAAAGGGATATTCTAATCGACTTGTATTGGCAGCTTTGCTACATGATGCGAGTGAGTGTTATATGTCAGATGTACCAAGACCTTTAAAACAGAATATGAAGAAGTATAAGGAATATGAGAATCATTTATTAGATGTTATTTATACGAAGTTTTTAGGTTTCACGTTAAACATAGATGAGGAGAAGTTGATAAAAGAGATTGATAATGCATTATTGTGGTATGATTTAAAGTATTTATTGGATGAAGAATCAGAAGAAAAGCAGCCAAAGCTGCATGTGAAGGTTGATTATACGGTGAGATCATTTTCTGAGGTGGAAAAAGAGTATTTTGGGTTGTTCGAGAAATATAGAGAGGTATAGAATATAAGAAAAATACTATTAAGAAATATATTCAAAAATAAATATAAATGTAATCAGATATATTTGAAGATAGTGAAAAAACTATAATAATATTGTGAAGGAATAGAGAGGAAATTGAGATGAACGTACAGATTTTTGGGACGAAAAAGAGTTTTGACAGCAAAAAGGCAGAGCGCTATTTTAAAGAAAGAGGAATAAAATATCAGTTTGTAGATATGAAAGAAAAAGGACTTAGTAAGGGGGAGTTTAATTCTGTATGTCAAGCTGTAGGTGGTTATGAAAAGCTGATTGACCCTAAGTGTAAGGATAAAAACTTACTGGCATTAGTTCAATATCTTTCTGAGGAAGATAAAAAAGAAAAAATTCTGGAAAATCAAAAGATTATAAGAACACCGATTGTCAGAAATGGAAAGCAGGCGACAGTCGGCTATGAGCCGGATGTTTGGAAAGATTGGAAATAGAAAAGATAGTAATAAGAAAATGAAAAAAGGATTGTCGTAAGATAGTTCTAAGAAAGGGTGTGAGCTACTCATGTGAGTTGTTTTGCACCCTTTAAATATTTGATCCTCTTACAGCAAGAAGACTTCGACCTCTAAGGTGGGAGATGAGTTGCGTCTGCTACCTATTTGATTTAGTTCGGCATTATAAGTCTGATACTGTGAAGAAAAATCTGTAAATAGAATTTTTCTATAATAATGATAAGCGGAAAGTTTTAAAAAGACATATATTCCAAGTATAAATCATTAAATGCTTTATGATTTGCAAGGCTGATTTCTTCTGAAATTTCTGGAATATGTGTAAAGCGATGGGATAATTCAGAGTTCATCGCTAACATGCCTGCGCCTGCGAGAGAGCTGTTTCCGACGGATATGATTCGGTCGTTCAGTTCTTTGGGCAGCATACCGATTCCGACAGCTTTGGTATAATTGATTTTTTGCCCAAAACCTCCGGCGAGGTATAGATGTGCAATCTGAGAGTAATCAATACCATAGGAGATTACGAGGATTTCTATACCGGCCCGAATAGCCGACTTTGCTAATTGAACCTCACGAATATCCTTGTTAGTAAATGAAATATTCTCTGTCAATGGATATCCATTATCGAAATATTTATCAGCAATCAATCCTGTGTTATCAACAATTTTTTCTTTTACAAGTTCATAGACTGTTTCAATGACTCCTGTTCCACAGATGCCAATTGGTTTTTTATTTGAAATAGTAGAAATGGCTGGATGATTATCGAAAATAGTTACGGTATCAATTGCGCCTGGAACACCGGCAATACCGTAGCGGATATTGCCGCCTTCAAAAGCCGGACCTGCTGCGGTTGAAGTTACGAGGAGTCGATCTTTATTACCGATAACCATTTCCCCGTTTGTACCAAGGTCTACGAGAAGTGAAACTTCTTCTTTTTGATCAATTCCGCAGGCTACAATACCACTGACAATATCGGCACCTACATAAGTACTGATCCCCGGAAGAATCGTCATGTTTTTGTAGGAATGCATGGAAATATCAACAGGGGTGAAAGGAAAGGATCCAAGACTTTCACAGGATAATTTCTGAAGTAAATGCTGCATAGTAGAGTTGCCGGAAATGATGACAGGAATAGAAAGTTTTGTGATATCTTTTCCTAGCTGAAATTGTTCGCAGATAGAATCTAAATCGTTTAATATAGTTCTCTGAAGCTCCAAAAGTCTTCCCTGATTGGCTATATCAATTCGTGAAAGGACATCGGTACCAAATATTCGCTGATGATTGATACTGGTTATGGTCTGTAATACTTTTTTTTGATTTGTATCAATGAGATTGGAGGCAATGGTTGTAGTTCCGATATCGACAGCGAGAGCAAGAGAATCATAACTGGAAATTTCGTTGTGAGTGGATGAAGATGGAGCAGTAGCAATTTTCGAATCAGATTTTTCTGAAGATGGCTGCATTGAGATGTGTTGAACTGAGGCAGATTTAGATGAAGAGTCAGAGACAGTATTCGCCGCAGTAAACTTATTTGAAATAGATTTATCTGCCGACAGATTAAATGCAGAGGCAGCCTGAATTTGGTTTTCTTCATAATCTTCTATCTGAATAGTAAACTGCCCTTTTACATAAGCCTGACATGCCAGCCGCCAGCCTTCAGAGAGTTCTTTTGCTGAAAAAAAGACAGCGTCATGTGTAGTATGGGCTGGTATATTATTTAAAAATTGTACCTTACATTTTCCACAGGTTCCTCTACCGGCACAATAGGCAGGTAAAAATTCTCCATTTTCCTGAAGGTGTGTAAGTAAAGATTTATTTTTATCGGAAATTGATAATTCAATTGTTTTCAATGGTGTTCCTCCTCAATTATTAATAACCATATTATAATATAATAATAGTTCCAGTGTAAATCCTTCAACTCGTAAACGCCATAAGCATCTGAAGCCACTCACAGATAAAATATCAGGGCAGTTCTTTTTGCGTCTGTTATCGCAAATGAAAATTACTTTTCAATAGCAAACGGTTTGCTATACCATATTTTGTGATATTTGGCGGTATCCTTATTTAGAATATCATTAAGCAATTTGCAGATATAAGATATCTGGTCATTTGTGCCATTATCTACAGTTCCATAAATTTCTCCAGCTTGTATTTTCTGATTCATCTCTGGACTGTTATTAATTCCGAGAATAAGGGGGAGTTTGAGATTATGCTGTTTATAGTAATCGTAAACTCCAAGTGCCATGTCATCATTATTGCAGATAATGGCTTCTGCAGATTGGATAATGCTAGTATCCAGTTTTGAAAATTTCACGGAGGCAAGGTTTCTCTGCCAATCTGCGGAGAGATTAGTAAGCTGATTTAGAGGGAGGTTCTGGCTGCTTTCTAAAAAGCCATTTGTCCTTCTTACAGCATCAAAATGTGTCTGTTCTCCTTCGATTAGAATATAGTCCAGTTTATTATTTTTGTTTCGGTCCAGGTTTACTTTGTCTATATTCCATACATTCTGGAGCATGTCTGCCTGAATGGCTCCTGCTTTTTTTGCCGCTGTTCCGACGTACCATGTCTGTTTGGAGATGGATAAGTCCTTTTTATCCGCTTCTCTGTTAAATAAAATAACAGGGATATCGTGGTTTGCTGTCTCGTTTAGGACGCTGGCGGCGGAAGATGGAGTTACAAGGTTAATAAGCAGGGCATCGAAGTTTTGGGTGTACATATATTGAAGCTGATGTTCTTGCCGATTAGCATTTCCTTCTGCATCAAAGATTTCGTAAAGAACCTTTTTGCCAGAAAAAGAAGAACGGTCAATTTTGTTTTGGAGTTTGGTTACATAGTCGTTTATGAAAGTGTCGTCCATATCATAAACGGCGATGCCTATGTGGGTGTATCCATTCTGCGTTTGAGGTAATTTCCATATGGTTATGGTGCTTATCAGGATGATGATTAAGGTAAACAGGATGGAATTATAGCTAAAAAGATTTGTTTTCATAACGGAAATCCTTTCGTGTTCTGTATAATTTATTATCTGTAGTTGATAAATATTGACTAAATTTTTGGAAAACTATTATGTTTAGAGAGTGTTTGAAAAATCATTCCTGCAACCTGCACGCTCTAATTTACGGTATATTTTGTATTCATTCAGGCGAAATATACCGTAAATTGGGGTGTGTAGATTGAATTAAAACTACTCTTCTAATTTGTCAGTAGTGCATCTAATTCCCCGCTCTCAATAGCTGCCTTATCTACTTTATGACATGGAATAGATATATCTTTCATATATTTATTTCGTGAGTAAGTATCCAGCATTTGAATGCTTTCATAGCCAAGTTCGTATGTGTTTTTTATGTAAATGCAGTCTGTTTTGCCGTCTTGGATTTTCTTTATTACCTGTGCAGAAACAGGAAGAAGATAGCTTGAAGAAGGGCTGTTTTCAAAGGCTGCATAGTGAGAAAAGGCAGTTTGCATCGTGGCGGTAATTGCCAGTACATTATTGTAATCGTAGTGTTTTTCTTGTTGGGTTAAATAGTTTTCTGGATAAATTAACAGGATGCCAATTGCATGATTTTGTTCTTCATTAGCGATGATGGAAGATAGCTCATTTGAAGAAAGGCTTTTTTCATGCCACACGTCAAGTATAATAGAATTATTGTGAGCGTAATCTCGGATGGCATCTAATATACGGGAATTCTCTTTATTATAAGTGTAGGGAAGGATTACTGCTACCGTTTTTTTACTTTCGGTGTTTGTGCGTGTCATCATACATTGCGAGGAAAAAAAGGCAATGAAGAGTATTAAGATGATTACTAAAGCATATTTTTTCTTATTATTTTTCATCAGTTTCCTCCTGATTTTAATAACTTCTTTTAATTTAGTGTTATTGGCTACTGTCTATTTGGGCAGTTTTTTGTAATATATATTATAGATTTAGTTCAGTGTAGTATTGTTAGATTATTACAAGTTGCTGATTTTCTATAATTTTGTTTTATTGGATTCATCTGAATTTATCTCTGCAGTCTCCTCCAGTTTCGGAATAATTATCGTTGCGGTTGTTCCTTCATCTAATTCACTTTCAATAGTGACACCATACTGTTCACCGTAAATAAGTTTGATTCGCTCATCGACATTACGCACACCGATTCCAGAGCCTCGTTTGCTGGAAACAACCCGGTTGTGCATGATGTATTCCACAACTTTTTCTGGCATACCAAGTCCGTTATCGCTTACGTCAATGTGAATAAGGTTATCTTTTTCATAAACAGAAATAGTGATTTCGCCATCATCGTACACACCTTCCATACCGTGATAAATAGCATTTTCAAGTAGAGGCTGGATAGAAAGTTTGGGGCAGAGATAATGAAGAAGTTTTTTGTCTGCCTGTACGGAAAATTCAAACTTGTCCTTAAAACGGATATTTTGAATAGCGAGGTAACTTGTTGCGTGTTCCAACTCTTTTTCCAGTGGGATAATGTCTTTTCCCTGGCTTAAAGAAATGCGGAAAAACTTCGCGAGGGAGGATACCATTTGCTCGGCACCTTTATATTCGCCACTCTGTATCATCCAGATGATAGAGTCCAGCGTATTATAGAGAAAATGCGGGTTAATCTGAGACTGCAAAAGTTTTTTCTCCATTTTTCGTTTTTCCCGTTCATTTCTACGGATTTCGCCCATTTGGTTTTGTAATTTTTCTGCCATAATATTAAAATGTGCACTTAATGTTTTCAGTTCACCAATTCCATTTTCTGCGGCTTTTACTTCATAATTGCCCTTTCCGAATTCCTGCATGGTATCGAGTAATTGGTAGACAGGATTTGTGAAGTCATGGAACAGCAAAATGTCAGTGAAAACAAGAATAATTCCAACAATAAGCAGAAGTAGCCAGATTACATAATAAATACCCATATTTTCTGTGTGAATATTAAATAGGGAACTGACAAGGACGATATTCCAGCCGGTATAACCAATCTGCTGACGTTCGATCAGCCACTTTGTACCATGTAGCTTTTTGATGCTGTAATTGGTGCTGTTTAGAGCAATTTTAGTAGTGTTTTCTTTATATAAACCAGAAGAAATTTCTTTTATAAACGGATGATAAAGAAAGTTCGATGTATTATCAAGCAGGTAGCAGTAAGAGTTTTGCGTATTCTTATAATGCTCTAAAATTGCATCGATGGAATCGGTATAGTACTGCATTAAAAGAACACCGGATTTCATTTTGCCGTGATTAATGTACTCTACATAGCGGCTTATCTGAAATACCTGTTTTACGTTGTCGGGATAAACAAGTTTTTTTGAGCCGTAACAAATAGTTTCGATATTATCTTTTGCCTGAGTAAACCAGCTTTCATTTTGCATGGAAGTACTGGTTAAATTGTTAGAGTGCCATAAGTTTTTGCCATCTGTATCATATAAAGCGAGTCCATAGATTGTTTCTGAATTGCTGGTGATTTCATTTGCCAAAATAGTTTTAAAGTTCTTGTCCTGAATATCATATTTTTTGATTGTGTTGTAGTAAATGTTATTCATAATAGAATTGATTGAATCTATTTCATTTTCAATATTTTGTGCAAGTACATTTTTCTGCCTGCTGGTTTCTTCTATCGTTTTACGGACAAGATAGGTAGAAATATAATGAGAAAACAGTATCATGCAGCTTAAAATACAGAAGACAATCGAGATGGACATTATTAAAGGAAAAAGAACACGAATGCTTAATTTTTTATTGTTCATAAATAAATCCTTTCGTTTGTCAGGGAAGGAAATTTCCCGTAAATTGTGACGTACATCTTGCAAAAAGCATTTTTTAAACATACTCTGGATGCCGGGAGAAGGTCCTTTTAGTTATTTTCCCCTCCAAGTTTTCGGTATTTTACCGGAGAGATACCACAGTGCTTTTTAAATACATAGCTAAAGTAATTTGGTTCGGGGTATCCGACCATTGTTCCGATGACATGGCTTTTGTAGTCGGTCATTTTCAGTAACATTTTCGCTTCTTCCATGCGGCGGCTGATGAGGTAATTTAAAAAAGTAGTTTCCGTTTCCTGCTTAAAAATCTTTGAAAAGTAGGAAGAACTCACATGAAGTTCCTTGCAAATGGACTCTACGGAAAGGTCAGGTTCACGGAAATGTTCCTCCACTAATTTCTTTGCATTTTCTGCTAAAATAACGTTATTATCTACCTGCTTTTTCTGAATCAATGTACGCATGAGCTGAAAATAATTAATAAGCCAGTTGTCGAGCTCTTCGCCAGTGTTTAAAGAAAGAATTTTTACCGCCATTTTTTTGGAACCGGCAAATTCTTTATCAGAGGTAATCTGATATTTTTTATAAAGGCGGGCGAGGGAGAAGGAAATCTCTAATATGACGATCTGGTATTCATTTAAGTTGTAATGGGCTTCATGTAGATGTTCAAGCATATTTAAAACAGCAGTTTTCAGTTCTTCTTCAGAACAGTGAGTTATGATCTTCTCAATGGAATCTACTTCGGAATTCCAGTCATCGTCTTTTTGAAGCGGTGCATCCTTTTGGAGCGGAAGGATGTCATTATAGTAAGTATAGCTCTCATCTTGAATGACTACATTATAATCAAGTGCTTCTAGAGCCTGCTGATAGAGGACAGGAAGTGCCCTTAAACTGGTACCGCTGGAACTGATGCCGCAGGATATTTTCGTGTGAAAAATACGTTCGATAATGACGGAGGCCTCCTGTATAGTACGGGTAATCCGTTCAATATCGTGCTTTTTATTGCCACATAGAAAAAATACTTCTCTGTCAATCATACCGAAATGGTAGAGGTCCGTTATTTTTTCGAGAGATTCTTTAATCGTTTCCTTGATGGAAAGTTCGGAAAGAACATCATTTAAATCATTTTCACGAATCTTTACAGTAATGATGTGAAAAACTTCATAATCAAAATTCAGTTTTAAATTTTTCATTTGAAGAGTACAATAATCTTCGGTAAGAGTTTCTGTTAAAAGCTGTGTAAAAAACTGCTGCCGAAGAAGAGGAATACTTTCTGTGTAAATGTTCTCCAAGCGGGTGCGGTTCATTTTCTCGGCATATTCTTTTTCGAGTTCCTCATGCATTGTAGTGAGAAGTTTCTGCATTTCGTTGTAGTCGATTGGTTTCATGATGTATTGTGAAACTCCATAGCTGATAGCAGTTCTGGCATATTCAAAATCATCCCAACCGGAAAAAAGAATAATTTTCGTGTTTATGTAGTTCTCATGAATGGTTTTAGAAAGCTCTAAACCGTCCATAAATGGCATTTTAATATCACTGATTAAAAGGTCTGGGTGATATTCTTCAATGAGTTCTAAGGCCTCTTTCCCGTTTTGTGCCGTACCAACAACGGAGAAACCAAGGCTCTCCCAGTCGATGCCGTTTTTCATTCCATATAATATTTGCTGTTCATCATCAGCTAAAATAATAGTAAAGTTTATCAAGATTTTTTCCTCATTTTTTCTGTAGTTTATTTGTGGTTATTTATATGGTATTTGATTTTAAGTTTGTTTTTTTATAGTTACGTTGTTGTGTGTTTTGAAATTTATTTTTTATAGTTGTTTTTCTATTTATTGTGTTATTTATTTTTGACATAGTTCTTTTGGTATGGATTTTGCTACTTATTTTATTATTTTGCAGCCGTTTAGATTGTACCATAAATAAGAGCAAGTCGATTACATTTTATATCAATCAACTTGCCCTTACTTATTTGCCCTATAATGTTTTATAACTGTTCCGAAACATAGAATTTATTTGAAATGTAAGTTTGTAAATTTAATGAATCGGAATAGTTAGTGTTATATACTTTGCACAGTATCCTGTTGTTATATTGCAGAAAGCCTTTTTCAAACACGCTCTAGTCTTATACCTTGTGTAATATTCTGCGATTATTCTTCAGCTTTACCACTAATCTTAGCAACTACTTTTTTCATAAACTCATCATTAAGCTTATATTTAGTCTTAAATACAACGTAAGCAAGAATGATGCCGAGAGCTGGTACAATGCACATCAGCACACGGATGGAGTTCTGTGTTGCTAAAGACTGTACTGCATTTGGAACGTATCCAGTTAATTCTAATACGAATCCGATTGCTAAAGCTGTAAAAGCTGCGGTCAGTTTTACGATTAATGTCTGAAGGGAGAATACGACACCTTCATTTCTGACACCTAATACATATTCGCCATAATCAACAACGTCTGCAAGGAAAACGGTAGCACATCCAAGTTCAAGACCTGTACCAGTTTTAACGATAATTCCCGCAATTGCAGTTAAAGGAATATTAGAAGGACATACAAATCCTACAATGAGCAGTAAGATAAGGCCGATTGGTGGAAGCGTACAAGCCATTAAGAATGCCTTTTTTCTGGATAATAATTTTGTGACTTTAGGGAAGATTAATAATCCAACTACCTCTGCAACAGATGCACTGATCATGAAAGCAGATAACATTCCGGCATTATTGCAAACATAGCTGAAATAATATGTAGCAACACCCATGATAGCCTGAATTCCAATATTGTATAATAAAATTAAGAGGACAGCCCATCTTAACTGGTCATTCTTTTTGATTACAGTGAAAATATCTCTGAATTTCATTTTCTCTGCAGTTCCGGTAGCCTGCTGTTTCTTTGGCAGGTTGATAACGCAGACAGCCATTGTAAAAATAAAGGTTGCTGCGATAATTAATGCAAATCTGTGGTAACCAGTATAGTTGCCGCCAAGTCCTTTGATAATCTGAACACCGAAGCCGGCGATGATAAGAGACTGACCGATGCTGGCAAAAATTCTTGGTAAAACAGATACTTTTTCACGTTCTTCCGGGTCGGAAGTTAAGTTAGGAATAATAGACCAATACGGAATATCCATAATCGTATAAGTCATTCCCCATAAAACATAAACGACAGATGCAAATACACAAAGACTTACACCTGATAAATGAAAGTCTGTAAATACGGTAATGAATACAAAAGCGTTAATCAATGTACCGATAACAAGCCACGGAACGAATTTACCCCACCGGCTTCTCGTATTATCAACAATCATACCCATAAATAAATCGTTAAAAGCATCCCACAACTTTGCAACGAAGAACATACTTCCGATAAATGCGGGAGCAACTTTAATAATATCTGTAAAATAAATCATAGAAAAAGTTGCAATCATTCCATAGATTAAGTCTTTTCCTAATGCACCAAAGGCAAAGCAGTACTTCACACGATTTGGTATTTTTCCCTGGTATATAACACCACTGTTACTGTTGTTTTCCATTTTTCCTCTCCTCTTTTTTTATTTGCGTGTTTCTTAACTTGATTGGAGTTTAGCATTTTAGAAAAAAGAATGACATTTGATATTCTATTTAAAAAATATGAATTTCTATTTTGGAAGATTGGATTAGAAGTGGGATTATGGTAGACTAATTGAGAATCACAGGAAATATTCTGAGAAAGAAAATGAAAGAAAATAGGAGAATATAAGAGAAAAATAAAAAAAGGGGCAAATAAAAAATGAAAGAAGATATATATGAAAATAAATGGGATAAACTACTGAAAATCCATACAATGGGACGCGATGATTCCAATGCAGGACAATATTATTATCCCTATGAACCAACGCCATATTCTGTATTAGAAAGGCTGGCAAACACAGGAATCATAAGAAAAGGCAATACACTTCTTGATTACGGGTGTGGAAAAGGCCGTGTAGACTTTTTCCTTGCCTATCAGACCAGATGCAGGTCCATCGGCGTGGAATATGATGAGAGAATCTACAATAAAGCAATAGAAAACAAAGAAAAAGCCATTTCAGCAGGAAGAGTAGCATTTAAAGCGGAAAATGCCGAATACTTTTCTGTACCAAGAGAAGTAGATAGAATTTACTTCTTTAACCCATTTTCACTTGAAATTTTGCAAAAAGTGATACACAGGATACTAGAATCCTATTACGAAAAACCAAGAGAGATAAAACTACTGTTTTATTATCCGTCAGATGAATATATTTCTTATTTAATGACCGTAGATGAATTTATGTTTGAAGACGAAATAGATTGCAGAGATTTATTTCCGGGAAATGATATGAGAGAGCGGATTGTGATATTTGGATTATAAATACTTCAATCAGAAAATGATATTACTTATCTATTATATTCGGTAATGAAATTGCGGCGTTTTTAATATCATTTTCATATAATATTATTGCAATGAGTAAAATAATTGCTGGAATATATCTTTTATACGATTTTATAACATTAATCTTATATACATTGATTTTATTTTTGTAATCTTCTCTGCTATCTCTCTGGATATTACAAAATTCAAAATTACCACAAATTTTAATAATACGAGGCAGGATAAAAATGGAAAATAAACATATTCAAAATAATAGAAATGAAAATAATAAGGAAAATGATACAACAAAAAAGATAGGGAAAATACATATTCAAGAAAATGAATATATAAAAAATCGAAATAATTTTTACAATCAGGAAGATATTCAAGGAAATGTACACTATGACAGTACACATAAAGAAGGATATTCTCATAAGCATGAGGAATTGTCAGAACATCAACATATTGGTAAATCAGAAAAGTCATCAGTGAATCAGCACACTCATAAATCAGGAGAGTTGTCAGTGAATCAGCATACTCATAAATCAGGAGAGGCATCAGTGTGCCAGCATACCCATACCCATGTAGATGCAAACGGAAATGTTTACACTCATACACACACCCATTCGCCCCAAATCGTGAAAAACGAACTAAACCGAATTGCCCGGATTATAGGTCATATGAAGTCTATAAAAATTATGATTGAATCTGGAAGAGACTGCAGCGAAGTGTTAATCCAGCTCGCCGCTGTAGATGCCGCAGTCAAGAGCCTTAGCCGGGTTATATTGAAAGAACATATGTCAACTTGTATTGTTGATGCGATAAAAACGGGGGATGAGGAGGCTATTGAAGCGTTGAATGATGCGATAGACAAGTTTATGAAGTAAATTCTGGAGTTCGTCTGCCTCGCCAGCTCGGTAATTCAAAATTCACCATTGACATTTGGAAAGAAAAGGATTATTATATGCAAACAAGTTCGTTAGTGAACTAATTGCCGAAAGGCAACCTAAGGAATATGAAAAAGATACATAACAGGAGGATAAAACTATGCGGGATTCGTTAATTAATACCTGTGGAATGAAGATGCGTAAGCTTCTTGATAAAAAGTCAGAGGTGTTTGCACAGAAATACGGAGTGAGAAATGTAGAACTGGAGATTCTTTTATTTTTATATCATTCACCATGTGGTGATACAGCAAAAGATATTGTGGAGGAGAAGAATTTATCCAAAGCACACATTTCAAAGTCTGTAGATAATTTACGGGCGAAAGGTTTTGTCGTTTTGACAGAGGATGAGAATGACCGCAGAAAGAGACACATTGAGTTGACTGAGAAGGCTGTGGAAGCAGCGAAAAATATGCTGGAGGTTCATAATGAATGTAAAGAGGTTGTCATGCGTTATGTGACGGATGAGGAGAAAGAACTTATGAACCAGATAATGCAGAAGATGCTTCGCAGTCTGGATGAGGAACTTCAAAAGTAACAGAATTACTTTACGGAAATATTTACAGATAGCATTTACAGGAAGTATTTTTAATGGCATCGACTGATAATGCCACTGGAAAATGACCGGGAGAAATTTTAGATAATTTTTGGAGTATTGATGAAGATGATGACCAAAGAGTTAGTCAGATTAGAAGAAAGGAATGCAGTATATGAAGTCAGTGGCAATAGAAAGGGAATTTGGCAGCGGAGGACGGGATATCGGAATTCGCATCGCGAAAGAGGCACAGATTCCTTACTATGATGGACAGTTGCTGATTGAGGCCGCGAAAGGATATGGCATAGAGATTGCAACTCTTAAGGAGTTTGACGAGAATAAAGTAGGAAGTTTTCTCTATAATATTGCGATGATGGCAGGCTATAATCAGTATGAAAATATGGCGAAAATTAATGAGATTTTTTATGGAATGAAAGAGACAATCAAGAATCTTCATGCAGAAGGTCCGGCGGTTTTTATCGGAAGATGTTCTACAGAAATTTTGAAATCCTGCGAAGATGTTGTGACAGTTTTTGTTCGCTGTAGTGATAAGGAGAAGAGGGTACAGCGCATTTTTGATAAGGAAAATGTAGACACGATGCAGAAGGCACGTCGTTTAATGGACAGAAAGGATTGGGGCAGGGAAAAGTATTTTAAGTTCTGGACGAAAAAGGACTGGAAGGACGAGAAGAACTATGATCTGGTTCTTGATACAGCGAAGTTTTCTTTGGAGGAGTGCTCAGAGATTTTATTGAAGAGGATGAACGAGTAGGCATTGGAAAGTATAATAATAAACGATGCTGATTTTTGATGAACATAGTAGTCAGAGTAAAATTGTTTTGACAAAAAGTAGTTGGAGGACATAAAGAATGACAAAAATATTTAAAAATATGGCCCCATACTGGTATATGATCGTTGCGATTGTGCTGTTGCTTATTGTGCAGGCGTTTGGCGATTTGTCGCTGCCGCAGTATACGTCAGATATCATTGATGTGGGAATTCAGAATAAAGGTGTGGAGCATATTCTTCCTGTGAAAATGACGGAGGATGAGTATGAGATTTCGCAGTTGTATATGACTTCGAAAGAGAAGAAAATATGGAAAGATACTTATGAGAAAAAAGGTGAGTATTACATTTGCAAGGCGGAAGATGAGGAGAAGCTGGATCAGTTAGATGATACATTTCTTACAGCGATTTTCTTAAATCATAACATGTCAAATGTAAAAGAATCGCAGTTTAAGAAGATGATTAAGAATTCGATTGCTTCGAATCCTGCGATGGCTCCGATGAAGGATAAAATAGATGATATGAGTGTCGATGAGATTGGAAAGATGCTCAACATGGAGTTTAAAAGCTTTCAGGAGGAAGATGATAACGGGAAAAAGGTTATTTACGTTGATGTGCGCCCAATGCTGTATCAGATGAAGCAGACAGGAATGATGAGTGCCAAAGATATCCAGAAGTCCAGAGAAGAAATCGAAAAGAAAATGAATGATATTGGAGAGAGTACTTTATTTTCTACAGGTGTTGCCTATGCGACAAAATGTGATAAAGCTGCAGGAGTAGATATCGATAAGATACAGACAGATTATCTCTGGAAAGAAGGCGGCCGTATGCTTGGAATTGCATTTATGATTCTGGTAGCGGCGATTGGAGTCGGTTTTCTTGCTTCTAAGGTAGGTGCGAGTATTGGCAGGGATTTGCGAGGAAAAATCTATAAAAAGGTTATGGGATTTTCAAATGCGGAAATGAACCGTTTTTCTACAGCATCTCTTATTACAAGAAGTACAAACGATATTCAGCAGATTCAGATGGTTACAGCAGTTATGCTGAGACTTCTTTTGTATGCACCGATTATCGGAATTGGTGGAATTATTAAAGTGTATCAGACCGGAGCAGGAATGGAATGGATTATTGCTCTTGCGGTTGTTGTGATTCTCGGATTTGTTATGCTGCTTGTTTCGATAGCGATGCCGAAGTTCAAAATTATGCAGACATTAGTAGATGGTCTTAACCTTGTTTCCAGAGAGATTTTAACAGGACTTTCTGTTATTCGTGCATTTGGCAGAGAGAAAACAGAGGAAGAGCGTTTTGATGAAGCGAATAAAAAGTTGACAGGTACGCAGCTTTTTACAAACCGTATTATGACGTTTATGATGCCGGGAATGATGTTTATCATGTACAGTGTTACCATTCTAATCACATGGGTTTCCGCACAAAAAATTGATGCGGGTACGTTACAGGTTGGTGCGATGACAGCGTTTATTACTTATGCAATGCAGATCGTTATGGCATTTCTTATGATGACAGCGATGTCTATTATGGTACCAAGAGCGGGTGTTGCAGCAGATCGTATTGATGAAGTTCTTAAGACAGAAGCTTCTGTTCAGAATGTGAAGAAGCCAGAAACGCTTAAGGAGCATAAAGGTGTTCTGGAATTCTCACATGTGGATTTCAAGTATCCGGGAGCAGAACATAACGTGCTTTCTGATATTGATTTTAAAGTGGAGCCAGGCAAGACAACGGCAATTATCGGAAGTACCGGCTGTGGAAAGTCTACGCTGGTTAATCTGATTCCAAGATTTTATGATGTGACAGGTGGACAGATTACATTAGATGGCAAAGATATTCGCCGGATTTCTATGGAAGAACTCCGAGAGGAAATCGGATTTGTGCCACAGAAAGGTGTTCTTTTCTCAGGAACAATCGCTTCTAACCTGCGATTTGGAAAAGCAGATGCGACAGATGAGGATATAAAAGAAGCAGCAGAAATTGCCCAGGCGACAGAATTTATTGAGACGAAAAAAGAAAAATACGACAGTCCGATTGCCCAGGGCGGAAGTAATGTATCTGGTGGACAGAAACAGCGTCTTGCGATTGCAAGAGCGATTGCGAAAAAGGCAAAAGTACTTGTATTTGACGATAGCTTTTCCGCACTTGATATGAAGACAGATGCAGCACTTCGTAAGGAATTAAATGAAAAGGTGCAGGATGCATCTATCGTAATTGTAGCGCAGAGAGTCAGCACGATTTTACATGCAGATCAGATTCTTGTTTTGGATGATGGAAAGATTGTTGGAAAAGGAACACATGAAGAACTGCTGAAAAACTGTGAGGTATATCTTCAGATTGCTAAGTCACAGCTTTCTGAAAAGGAGCTTGGACTTGAGAAATTAGGTTTGGCAGAAGAAAAAGCAGAGAAGGAAACAAATAAGAAAGAAATCCTTTCTACAAAAATTGATGAGAAAGAAAATAACAAATTAAAGGAAAAGTCTGATGACAAGAAGTTAAAACATAAGAAAGGAGGTAAGTAAAATGGCTGAAAATAAAGCAGGAACATCAAACAGAGGCCCAATGGGGGGTCGTGGCCCGATGGGTGGCGGAAGAAGAATGATGCAAGGTGGAGAGAAGGCAAAGAACTTCAGTGGTTCTTTTAAGAAACTCATTCGCTATATTGGAAATTATAAATTTGCGATTCTTGCGGTAATGATTTTTGCGGCAATATCTACAGTATTTTCAGTAGCTGGACCAAAGGTTATGGGAAAGGCAACTACTGCGCTGGCCGAAGGCCTGATGAAAAAGATTGCCGGAACAGGCGGGATTGATTTTACCCGTATCGGAAAGATCCTTTTGCTTACTTTAGGATTGTATCTGACAAGTACAGTGTTTAACTTTTTACAGGGATGGATTATGACAGGCGTAACACAGAAAATATGTTACCGCCTTCGAAAAGAAATCTCGGAGAAAATTAACCGTATGCCGATGAAGTACTTTGAAAGTCGTACTTATGGTGAAGTTCTTTCAAGAATCACCAACGATGTAGATACATTAGGTCAGGGATTAAACCAGAGTGTAACGCAGGTTATTACTTCAACAGCAACGCTTATTGGTGTCGTTGTAATGATGCTCACCATTTCGCCGTTAATGACATTAATTGCATTTATCATTTTACCGGTATCGGCAATCTTAATGTCTACAGTCGTAAAGTTTTCTCAGAAATATTTCCGCACACAGCAGGAATATCTTGGACATATTAATGGACAGGTAGAAGAAAGTTATGGTGGTCATCTGGTCATTAAAGCATTTAACAAAGAAAAAGATATGGTAAAAACATTTGATGAAACCAATGGAGTCTTATATGAATCCGCATGGAAATCTCAGTTTTTGTCAGGTTTAATGCAGCCAATCATGGCATTTGTCGGAAACCTTGGGTATGCCGGAGTTGCTATTTCCGGTGGACTGTTAGCAATTAGAGGAACGATTGGTGTCGGTGATATTCAGGCATTTATCCAGTATGTGAAGAATTTTACACAGCCAATCCAGCAGATTGCTCAGGTTATCAATCAGGTACAGTCTATGACAGCAGCTTCTGAGAGAGTATTTGAATTTCTTGATGAAGAAGAGGAAGACCAGACTGTTAAGAATCCTGTTTCTACAGAAGGAATTAAGGGCGAGGTTGATTTCGAGCATGTAAGATTCGGATACAATGAGAACCAGACTATCATTAAGAATTTCAGTGTAAATGTTAAGCCTGGACAGAAGGTTGCTATCGTTGGACCGACAGGTGCAGGTAAGACCACTATTGTTAAACTGCTTATGAGATTCTATGATGTTAATGATGGAGCTATTCTTGTTGATGGACATAATGTTAAGGATTTCAACAGAAGAGAATTAAGAGACGCATTTGGAATGGTTCTTCAGGATACATGGCTCTATAAGGGTACAATTATGGAGAATATCAGATACGGAAAGCTTGATGCAACTGATGAGGAAGTTATTGCAGCAGCCAAGGCAGCTAACGCCCATCACTTTATTGAGACTCTTCCGGGCGGTTATGATTGTGAGCTTAACGAGGACGCAAGCAATGTCTCACAGGGACAGAAGCAGCTTCTTACAATTGCAAGAGCAATCCTTGCAGATAATCCAATCCTTATTCTTGATGAAGCAACATCTTCTGTTGATACAAGAACAGAGGAGCGAATCCAGAAGGCTATGGATAATCTGATGAAGGGCAGAACAAGCTTTATTATTGCACACAGACTTTCAACCATCAAAGATGCTGATGTGATACTTGTTATGAAAGATGGTGATATCGTTGAGCAGGGAACTCATGATGAGCTTCTTGCTAAGAACGGTTTCTATGCTGACCTTTATAATTCGCAGTTTGAGCAGGCTTCTTAGATTGATAATATATATGTTAAGAGAAACGGCAGGAAGAAATTTCTGTCGTTTTTTTAAACATTTTGATATAATAAAATTATTAATTAGTTAAGTGAAGAGGACAATGCATGAATATATTAATATGTGATGATGATAAGCTTTATGTTGATATGATAAGAAAATATGTGGATGAATTCTTTGCTGATCATAAGATAACGGATTATAAGGTTTATGAATATAACAGTGGTGATGAAGTAGCTAAGAATAATGAAAAGATTGACATTGCATTTCTTGATGTTGAGATGGACGGAATTAATGGAATTGAAGCTGGCAAATGTTTAAGAAATAATAACAAGAATATTGTGTTATTCATAATAACTTCGTATATGGGCTATCTTGATGATGCAATGGACGAGGGAGTTTTCAGGTATATTAATAAACCATTGGAAAGACCTGTGATTATGCGCGGTTTACACAAGGCATTATTATTATGCAGCAAGAGTCAGAGCAAGAAAATCAATATTGAATATAAGGGTGATAATGTAATTATTGAACAGGATTCGATTATATGCATAGAGTCACTGGTTAGAAAAAGATATATCAAAACAGATACGAAGTCGTACATAAGTCTCAAAAGTCTTTCTTATTGGCAGAGTGTTCTTGATGAGGATAAATTTTTCTTGTCAATAAATCCTTCATTGTTAATATAGACAGAGTTGAGCGATTTACTGATAAGTATATTGAACTTAAGGGCATCGAAGAACCAATAGATTTATCAAGAGAAAAAAGAACTGCATTCAAGCAGAAAATGCTTCTGTATCTGGCAGGGCAGGAGTAGGTGGATATGGAAATTATAATGAGTTACATTTTTTCACATCTTGTAGAAGCAATAGTATTGTGGATGAGTATGTCACAGATGTATGAACATAGATATAAACAGTGGGTGACGGGCATTGCTATCATGATAGGACATGCTGTAATGTTTGGCGTGTTTCTGACGGGAAATATATATTTTATTACGGCAATTAACAATTCAACGTATATTTTGTTAATAGCATTATTGTTTAATATAAGCAAAAGATCAGCAGTGTTTTGGGGTATTATATTAAATGCAATGAATGCATTATCGGAATTAATAATGTTTTTTACAGCTAGATATATTGTTGGTATTGAGAATGCAGGTAAAAAGGATACGGTAGATATAATTTTTATGTTTTGCCTATGTAATATTAGCTATTTTTTAATAACGCAGACGTTAGTGTTTATAAAGAAGAGGAGCATTGTATTCGATAAAGGTGATATGTCAAAAATTCTTTTAATGGGTTCATTGACAACATCATTAATTGTTTTTATGACATATTATATTATTGGAACAACCTGGGATTTGCATCAAAAAGAGACGATATGGATGATGATAAGTTCGATTGGATTGGTATGTTCAGATATATTAATTTTGTGGTCTAACATAAAAATTGATGAACGTAATGCTGAAAATGAACGTATCAAGATTCAGCTTGAACAGGAAAAGGCAGACGCAAGATATTATAAGCTTGAAAATGAGAAGAACGAAAGTCTTGAAATATTAAGACATGATATGAATAATCATCTTAATACAATGCTTGATATGGAAACTAATAGTGATTTGAAGGATTATATAACTTCAATTATGGAACAATATAATATTAAGAAGAGAACAACATTTTCTAATAATAATGTACTAAACGGTTTAATAAGCGAATATAATAGCAAATGTTATATAGAAAATATAGAATTTGTTGTGGATATACGGCCAGGAACAATAGATGATATAGCTGCCACAGATATAGTGGCATTGTTTGGCAATATATTATCGAATGCATATGAAGCTGCGAAGCAATGTGAGGAAATTAATGAAAAATATATCGAACTGGTTGTTAAGAGAAAGCAAGAGACAACACTTATCAAATGTGTAAATTCATGTGCTGTTCCACCTAAAATAATAGGAGGAAATTTCATTTCAATTAAGAAGGATTCTGACAGAAAACATGGATATGGAATGAAGAGCATAGATAAGATTGTCGATAAATATCATGGAAGCCACATTGAACAGTTTGATGAAAATGAATTTACAATATCAATAATGCTTATGATATAGAAAACAGGAAGCTGTATGAATTAATAGTACAGCTTCCTGTTTTTTTCTGTCATACATGCAATATGTGAAATAAAGCAGAAAATAATTACAATTGATATGCAGCTTGCTGTCCTATACAGGTGTGAGGCAGTTGCTGTGATAATAATAATGTTAAAAACAGCCAGTATACCGATAAGGCATCGGTGATAATATTTTTTCTCTGAGTCTGATACTGAGTGATTAACAGATATTACAGGACCTTTAATAATTAATTCCGCGTCAGCAATTATAAGCGCAATAAACATATATAATGATGGCTTAATGAAGGAGGAAAGCCATGCAATTGCAATAAGTATTATGACAGAAAAAATCAGGCATGCCGTAGAAGACTGACAATGATAACCACCACAATATTTTCTTATGAGCAAAAACGAAAATACTTCAATTAGTCCAATCGTTATATTATGAGTGGCTATACAATACGCTGTGAAAATAATTGTCGGATTAATAATCAATAATAAATATTGTATTGCGTATATGTATAAATCAATGTCATCATTCTCAAGTATACCTGATTTTATAAGCCATAAAGCTATGTGGCGAGAAAGTTTCTCTACCATTATCTTGTCTTCTTAAACTTCTTTAATGATGTTGGTTCAACAGGCTGATTTAAAAAGTAGCTTGATGAAGCATTAGCACCAGAAGTTAAAGTGCGGTTAAGCATGGCAGAAACGCCTTTGCTTAATGCAGACTTAATTGTTTTCTTCATAACATTTTCCTCCTTCATTAAGATATTATTAATTATATTTGATATAAAATATTTTTAAATGGCTTATGTCTCAACTGTACTTTTGAATGTCTTAAATGTATTTTAGTGATATTATGCAACATTTTTATTAACTGTCACAAATATTATTCTATACACTAAGAAATTTATTCCGATATGCTAAAATTAAAATGTTATCATTAATTACACATAAACATTTGCACTAATCTAATTCGCAACAAACGCTATATATGTGCGGAATGTGCGTATACTAAAATTTAATAGTAATCATACTAATGTACAGGGGTTGCTATGGAGTATACAGATCGTTACAAAGCATTTTGCAAAAGAATGAGCATATATAGAAAATTAATGGACTACGATCAGGCGAAAATGGCTGTGCGGGTTGGCATGACTACACCAGAGTATTCTAACAGGGAAGTGGGAAGGAGCATGGTGTCAGGCATTGACCTCAGAAAATTTTCTGATTCAGGGGTGGATATTGACAAGATGTTAGTTGATGTCGATGAAAAGCCATGCAGGCATGTGATTTCTTCAAAAATAGAGACATTTGGCGAAGAATCAAAGAAGGAATATGTAAGAGGCGTTGTGAGTGAGCATATTCTTTATATGTGTGAAAAGAAGATAGCTGATTTTTCAGATGAAACTGTAAAGTATATCAGACTGCTTAAATCTATTGACAAGGATTCAACTAAGGATTCTATGTTAAAATGTATTAGAGATGTCAATGGTATAACTGACCAACAGGTTATATCAGATAATCTGGGAATATCAAGATTTAAATACAGTAAAATTGAGAATAATAAGGAACTTCCGGATGCAATGGTTCTTATAAGACTTTATGATTTGTATGGCTATGTCCCATCTATGTATTTAAATCTGTATGATGTCAGAGGCCGGCTTCTTGATTATATATTTGACAGCATGTCTCAGAAAGATCAGGAAATAATAATGAATTTTATCAATAATTTGAAAGAGTTCGTGTGAGGAAGTTATGAAAGAACGAATTATAAATATTGGACCCAGGCTTAAGCAGAGAAGAAAGGAAATGCGTATAAAACAGACGGAAATGGCTAAAGAGCTGGGCGTGTCGCAGACATATCTTTCTAATATTGAAGGTGGAAGAACCAATTGCAGCATAACTTTGTTTGTAGATATATGTAATTATCTTAATGTAACACCAGATTATCTGATGTTAGGAAATATGCGTGGAAATAGAGCTAGTATAGATATAATTGATGAATTGAAGATGTGCAGTTCGGAAGAAATTGCCACAGTAAAGAAAATAGTTGATGCATTTGTTTTGAAAAAGACGGAGCCGTACTGATGAGGTATGGCTCTATTTTTTTGATTAAAATGCTTGACATACCGAACATATGTTTCTATAATAAACATATGTTCGAATTATATTCAGATCTTACAACTATGGAGAAATTAGAAATTCTGGCAGATGCTGCCAAGTATGATGTTGCATGTACATCAAGTGGAGTAGACAGGAAGGGAAAGAAAGGCTTCCTTGGGAACAGCGTGGCATGCGGTGTATGTCATAGTTTTGGTGCTGATGGCAGGTGCATTTCGCTTTTAAAGGTTTTAATGACTAATCATTGTGTGTATGATTGCAAATACTGCATGAACCGATGCTCTAATGATGTGCCGCGGGCTACATTTACACCTGATGAATTATGCAGGCTTGTTATAGAGTTTTATAAGCGTAATTATATTGAGGGACTGTTC
>OLSP01000893.1_pt1 | contig 29315 bp, 24 predicted proteins | sample 1672941 | NCBI WGS metagenome assembly OLSP01 (sample SAMEA3136739, study PRJEB25190) | human gut metagenome | reverse complement strand
TGGGAGTCTCATTTGGTTCCATAGGTCCTCCTTTCCGGCCGACACCCCGCCGAAGCGGGGTGAGAGTGTCGGAGAAATTGATTTAGGCTGATTCGCCGCCGGCAGGCGGCGAATTCTGCGAGGCTTTTTCACGCGGATTCCGCCGGAGCGGGGTCAGCATCCGATCTCAGCGGATGCTGACATAGTCCATCGGGTTGACGGTGGCACCGTTGTAGAACATCGTGAAATGCAGGTGCGGGCCGGTGGAGTAACCGGTCGAGCCGACATAGCCGATGAGGTCGCCCTGATTGACATAGTCGCCGGACGAGACGGTATAGTGCGTCATGTGGCCGTAGAGCGACGAGAAGCCGTCGCCGTGGTTGATCGTGACATAGTAACCATAGCCGGATGAGAACGTTGCGGTCGTGACCGTACCGCTCTTCGTGGCATAGACGGGCGTTCCCTGCGCAACAGCAAGGTCAACGCCGTTATGGAAGCGATAGCCGCCGTCGATCGGATGATAGCGATAGCCATACGGGGATGTAATCACAACACCGCTGCCCGCCGGAAGCGGGAAGAGGAAGCCGCCGGCGTTTGTGCCGCCATTGCCACCGCCGTTGTTGCCGCCGTTGTTGCCACCGTTATTGCCGCCGCCATTGTTGTTATTGCCGCCGTTATTGTTGTTCTTGGCGGCTTCTTCCTCAGCACGCTTGGCATCGGTGTATTCCTTTTCTTTTTCGGCAATCTGCTCCGTCAGATCCTCGAGCATGGCCTCATAGGTCTCGTTTGTCTCGCGCAGCAGGTCTGCATCGGAGACAAGCTCCTGCAGCAGCTCGTCGGAATCGGCGCGCTTGGCCGTGAGCGTCTCCTGCGCGCTGGCAAGCTCAGTCTTCTTCTCCTCGAGAGAGACCTTCTCCCCTGCCAGCTCCTCCTTGGCGGAGAGGACCTCCGTGGCGATCTGGCGCATGTTCTCGAGCATACGCTGGTCGCTCTGAGCAATCTCCTCGACCATGGAAACGCGGTTGAGCATTTCGGAGAACGTCTTTGCGCCGAAGATGATGGACCAGTACGACACGTCGCCCTGCTCCTGCATGGCGCGGATGCGCTGCTTATAGCGGTCGAGCAGGTCGTTCTGATCGGTCTGGAGCTGGTCAAGCTCCGCCTGCTTTTCGGCGATGAGCAGATTGTACTGACGGATCTGCTCGTTCAGATTCTCGACCTCCTGCCGCGTCAGCTCGATCTCCTGATCGATCTGCGCCTTCTGCTCCACGACATTGAGCGTCTGGGTGTTGTTTGCGGCGATCTGTGCCTCGAGCTCCTGCTTCTTCTGGTCAAGCTCATCCTGCTTCGATTCCAGGCCGCTGATCTCCGTGCGGATATCCGCGGAATTGGCCGCGAAGACCGTAACAAGCAGACCTGTCAGGATCGCAGCGGCCAGCAGCAGCGCGATGACGGAGATGATGACTCTTCTGTACTTATACATAGTATACCCTCCTGTGCGCGTATTTCAGACCTTCAGGAATTTCCGGATGGACATCAGGCTGCCCACAACGCCGATCAGCAGACCCGTGACCACGCACACCAGCGCGACCGGCAGAACGACCGTGCTGAACGAGACGACGTGGAGGAAGCTGAGCTGACCGGAGCTGGCAATGGCGCCGCGGATGGCCTCGTACAGGCCCCACTCGAGGAAGAACGAGCACACGGCGCCCAGCAGGCCGAGGATGAAGCCCTCGACCACGAACGGCAGACGGATAAAGCCGTTCGTTGCGCCGACCATGCGCATGATGGCGATCTCCTCGCGACGGTCGAACATGGCAAGCTTGATCGTATTGGAAATGATGATGAGCGACACGATGAGCAGCACGGCCGCGATGCAGGCCGAAACAATGGACAGCACGTTGCGGATCGTGGACATGGCGTTGGCGACCGTCGGATCGGAATAGATGGTCGCAACGCCGGGCACCTGCTTCAGCGCGTCGATGGTCTCCTGCAGCTTGGAGTTGTCCTCCAGCGTGACGATGTACTGGTCGCGCATGGTCTCGGCGGTCACGCCGTCGTACATGACGGCGTCATATTCCTTGACGAACGTCTGCAGAGCCTCCTCGCGGGAGATGAAGCGGGCATCCGCGACATTGTCGATCAGATTGATACGGGAGCCGACGCTCTTGGCCTCGGCCTCGGTGTAGCTCTCGTCGATGCAGATGAGGACCTCGTTCTCCTTCTGCAGATCGTCGACGATCAGGCCGATGTTATAGGTGATAAGGCCGAAGCTCGTGACGATCACGAGGCAGGCCACGGTGATGCAGACTGCGGCAAAGGACATAAAGCCATGCTTGAAGATCGCCTTTGTGCCCTCGCCGACGAGAAAGCTGAAATTATTGTGCTTCATAGCTGTAATACCCGTCCATTCCGTCGCTGACGACTCTGCCCTCGTCGATGGCGACCACGCGCTTGGTGAAGCGGTCCACCAGGCCCTTTTCGTGCGTAACGACCATGACCGTCGTGCCGAGCGCATTGATCTGCTCGAGCAGGAGCATGATCTCAAACGAACGCTGCGGGTCGAGGTTGCCGGTCGGCTCATCGGCGATGATCATCGTCGGATTGTTGATGAGCGCGCGGGCAATGGCCACACGCTGCTGCTCGCCGCCGGACAGCTCGTTCGGCAGACGGCGGCCCTTGTTCTCCAGCCCGACCAGCTCCAGCACATAGGGCACACGCTTTTTGATCTCCTTCGGCGCAGCGCCGATGACGCGCATGGCGAACGCGACGTTCTCATAGACCGTCTTGTTCTCAATGAGGCGGAAGTCCTGGAAAATAACGCCGAGCGTGCGGCGCATATAGGGGATGGACGCGCGCTTGATGGACTCGAGCTGATAGCCGTTAACCAGCACCGAGCCGGACGTCGGTTTGAGCTCCGCCGTCAACAGCTTGATGATGGTGGACTTGCCGGAGCCGGACGGACCGACCAGAAACACGAACTCGCCGTCATCAATGTGCATATCGATGCCGTTGAGCGCGTGCGTGCCGGTCTCATATGTTTTTGTGACGTTTACCAAATCGATCATAAATCACACCAGTTTCTTACTCAACTATTATTAAATATTGAAATGTCCGTACCAACGGCGCTGCAGCCGTGCAGCGTTCCGCGGAAGATCAGATCATACGGTTGTCGCGGGAGGCCAGATACTTCTTGACCATGAGGGCGACCTTGAAGATGATGGCGTCGTCGAACTCGCGCAGGTCGAGACCCGTGAGCTTCTTGATCTTCTCCAGACGGTAGACCAGCGTATTGCGGTGGACGAACAGCTTGCGGGAGGTCTCGGAGACGTTCAGGCTGTTCTCAAAGAACATGTTGATGGTGAACAACGTCTCCTGATCGAGCGACTCGATGGAATTCTTGCGGAAGACCTCGGAGAGGAATATCTCGCACAGCGTGGTCGGCAGCTGATAGATCAGGCGGCCGATGCCAAGGTTTTCATAATTGATGACGGTCTTTTCGGTATCGAAGACCTTGCCGACCTCGATGGCGACCTGCGCCTCCTTGTAGGAATCGGCCAGCTCGCGCAGATGCTCGGAGATCGTGCCGATGCCGATGGTCGTGCGCACGAACAGCTCGGACTTCAGCCGCTCCTCGATCGTGCGGCCGACGCGGGTCAGCTCCTCGCCCGTCGTGTCCGCCGGGACCTGACGCACGAGCGCGATATCCGTCTCGTTGACATTGATGACAAAGTCCTGCTGCGTGTCGGGGTACATGCTCTGCAGCAGCTCCACGACGGCCACGTCCGAACGGCCGACCTGCCGGACGAGATAGACCGCGCGCGGCAGCTCCGTCGGGAAATGCAGCTCCTTCGCGCGGATATAGATGTCGCCCGGAAGGATATTGTCCGTGATGATGTTCTTGACGAAGGTCCCCTTGTCGTGCTTTTCTTCATAATAGGCCTTTGCGGAATTCAGGGAGACCTGCGTCATGCGCACAAGCATCTCGGCCTGCGCGTCCGTTCCGAGCACAAAGGCAGAGTAGCCATAGGCAGGGTTCCAGCCCTTGAGCGCGTAGAACGTATACGGCTCCTCACGCACCGGGTTCTCCAGCATGGCGGCCACCGCCGTTGCAGCATCCGGCCACTTTTCGCCGATGAGCGTGGTATCGCTGCAGGAGATGACATTCCCTTCTGCATCGATCACACCGATGGTGGTCTGTGCGGCTTCGCTGAGCTGGAGCAGTACGCCCTGAAACATACGACTTGACATAAGCCGTCCTCCTTACGCCAAAGACAAAGTGTCGATATTCGGCAAAATTATGCTAGTATCATACTATTTTTTTCGGCAGAATGCAATAGGTTTTCGGCATTTTATTTCAAATCATAGGTACTTTTTTATGGAAGATTCCGACTTTTTCGTTAAATTATCCAGTTTTTCAGAGCATATTTCTAATTTTTTGTACAAGTTTTTCCAGATAGGCTTCGTCAAAATCCACAGTTTCCAAAAGTCGAATTTCGCCGCATGTCAGCTCGCGTGTCATTCCTATTGGGAGCGTTCCAAGCTCGAGTCCGCCCTCGGCAATTCGACGAAGCGCCGTGACCGGCATGCCGCGGCTGGCCAGCATCCGGCGCACCTGATGGTACTTTCCCTCGCACACGGCCACAAGGCTGCGGCCGGGGCCGAGCGGGCGGAGATAAGCCGGGCGGCAGACCGTTCCGTCGCGCAGCGCGAGCCCGGCGCGGAAGGCGGCGCAGTCCGCCTCCCCGGCCTCGCCCTCGTGGACGGCATCATAAATTTTCCAGACCGCATGGCGCGGCGAGATGAGCCGGTGCGCCAGCTGTCCGTCGTCCGTCAGAAGCAGCAGGCCGGACGTATCCTTGTCCAGCCGCCCGACGGGTGCAAGGCCGCGGTACTGCGGCGGCAGCAGCTCCATCACGGTGCGGTCGCGGGGATCGTCCGTCGAGGTCACATAGCCAGTCGGCTTGTGCAGCAGCAGAACGACCGGCCCGCGCGGGCCGACCGCCTCGCCGTCGAGCGTGACCCGGTCCGATGTTTCGTCGATCTTCTGCTCCGGGGCCGAAGCGGGAACGTCGTTGACGCGCACCCGCCCGGCGCGGATGATGGCCCGCAGCTCGCGGCGCGAGGCCACACCGGCCTCCGATAAAAACCTGTCCAGACGCTGCATCCGTCTGCCTCCTTCCGGCATAACCGTCCCCTATGGGACATACATTGGAGTGACCATAAAAACCTGTTTAAGGGGGAGCTACATCATGTTTGTCATGACTGCAAAGCTGTCAAAGCCGCGGCTGATCGCCGCAGGCGTCCTGATCCTGGCCGTTGTGATCCTGGTCGTTGCGCTCGTCTCCGGCGGCGGAGGCGGATCGGCGGACGCGCCCGACGGAGCGCGCGCCTTGCCTATCTCGCGGGCTTCGGCTGGAGCGTGAACGGTACGCCGAAGCAGACGCAGCAGGTCCGCATTCCCAAGTCGGCCGACGACCGCGTCTTCTCGCGCTACAATGCGCTGCAGAAAAGTCAGGGCTTCGATCTCACGGCGCACGCGGGCAAGGAGGCCACGCGCTATGTCTATGAGATCCTGAATTACCCGGACGCCTCCGCGCCGGTCTACGCCAGCGTGCTCGTGCTCGACGGGCACATCATCGGCGGAGACATCACAGACACTGCGCCCGGCGGCGCCATCCACGGCTTCTGCAAGCCCGGCACCACGGCACCGAACGCCGAGCCGTCCGAGGCAACGGAGGCCGGAACGGAGACCGAGGCCGGAACGGAAGAACCGACGGAGCCCTCCGCCGAGCCTTCAACCACATCCTAAAAAACACTTGCATTTTCGCTTCGTCGTGCTATAATGACAGCAACCAATCGAATACGACTCTTCAGGGCAGGGTGAAATTCCCGACCGGCGGTAAAGTCCGCGAGCGCGCTGCGCATGATCCGGTGAGATTCCGGGACCGACAGTACAGTCTGGATGAAAGAAGAATCGGCTGGCGCACCTGTCCGTGTTTCCTGCCGTTTACCCGAGGGATCGTATCCTTCGGGTGTATTTTTTTCTCAGGAGGCAACCATGAAACACGAAAAAATGAAAAAACTGACCGTTCTGGCCATGCTGAGCGCCATTGCCTATGTCGCAGTCGCGCTGCTGCGCTTCCCGGTCGTCCTGTTCCTCAGCTATGAGCCGAAGGACGTCGTCATCGCCATCGGCGGCTTCCTCTACGGGCCGCTGGCCGCACTGGGCATCTCGCTTGTCGTCTCGTTCATCGAGATGCTGACCATCAGCTCCACGGGCTGGATCGGCTTTGTGATGAACTTCCTCAGCTCCGCCGCCTTTGCGGGCACGGCCGCCCTGCTCTACCGCAAAAAGCGCACGCAGGGCAGCGCCATTGCGGGCCTGTTCGGCGGCGCGCTGCTTATGACCGTGCTCATGCTGCTGTGGAACTATATCATCACGCCGCTGTACATGCACACGGCCCGCGCCGACGTCGCCGCGATGCTCGTGCCGGTGTTCCTGCCGTTCAACCTGCTCAAGGGCTGCCTGAACGCCACAATCACCGTGCTGCTCTACAAGCCCGTCGTGCAGGGACTGCGCCATGCGCACCTGCTGCCGCCGAGCAAAACGCCCGGCCGCATGCCGGTCAAGCGCCGTCTGGCCGTGTGGCTCGGCGCACTGGCCGTTCTGGCCGTGTGCATCGTGCTCGTGCTCGTCCTCCATGGCACGATCTGAGCCTCAGAGGCGCAGCAGATCGGTAAAATGATCGATGCGCTTATCCCAGTGCGCGGGCTTGCCGAAGCCGTAGGCCGCCCACACGAACGGCAGGCCCGCCTGCTCGGACGCTTCCATATCGCCCTGCGTATCGCCGACGTAGACCGCGTCGCGGACATTGCAGCGCTCGCACAGCAGGCGCAGCGTCTGTCCCTTCGGCAGGCCCGTGTTCCCGAAGCAGTCGAAGTCGCTGATCAGGCCGCCGAGGCCGCCCTTTTCCATCAGCAGCTCGATATAGCCCTGCTGGCAGTTGCTGACGATGAACAGGCGGTGCGTTTTGTGCAGCTCCGTGAGCGTTTCCTTGACGCCGGGGTAGAAAATATGGCACGGATCGCGGCGCAGGCGCGCCATCTCGCCGTCCATGCAGCGGTCCATGACCTCCATGGCCTGCTCCTGCGGGACGCCGGGCACCACGACCTGCGCGATCTCCGTCATGGTCTTGCCGAACAGCGGACGGATGCTCTGCTCCGTGCAGTGCGGCGCAAAGCCCATGCTCTGCAGACCGTCGTTCCAGCCCTCGGCTACGAGGGCCACGGCATCCCAGAGCGTGCCGTCGACATCAAAAATCAAGCTTTCCATTGCTGATACTCCCTATTGTGACGTTTTCTCCTATTGTACCGATTTTCGGCGCTCCCGTCAACCCATAGATAAAGCCCGGTGCGAAGCAGCGTTCTGTTCCGCACCGGGCCGTTTTTTATGCGTTGCTCTGCTCCGTTTTTTCGGGCAGCAGGTTCGTCATGCTGCGCAGGCTGATGCCGAGCGTCGACATGTTGTGCAGCAGGGCGGAAAGCGTCGGCTGGATGACGCCCGTCACGCCCAGAATAATGAGCATGAGGTTGAAGCTGACGATGAACCGGTAATTCCGGTCGATGCGTCCCATAAGGGCCTCGCTCAGGCGGCGCAGCGTCACAAGCTCGAACAGGTCCTGCGACGAGATCGTGATATCGGCGATCTCGCGGGCAATGGCCGCACCCGTGTTGATGGCGATGCCGGCATCCGCCTCGGACAGGGCCGGGGTGTCGTTCACGCCGTCGCCGATCATGATGACCGTGTGGCCCTCGGCGCGGCGGGCGCGGATGTAGGCCGCCTTGTCCTCCGGCAGGACTCCCGCGTGGTATTCGTCCACGCCGACAGCGCGCGCCACGGCGGCAGCCGTCTTTTCATTGTCGCCCGTCATCATGACGATGTGCGCGATCCCCTGCTCATGCAGAGCGCGGACGGCATCCGCCGCCTCGGCCCGGAGCGGGTCGGAGATGCACACGACGGCGGCAAGTTCGCCGGAAATGGCCAGATACAGATGGGAGTAGGCATCGGAAAGACCGTCGAATTTTGCCTCGTCGCCCTCCGGCACCCGGCATCCCTCATCCTCAAACACGAAGTGATAGCTGCCGATGATGACCTTCTTGCCCTCGACGGTGCTCGAGATGCCGTGCGCCACGACATACTCCACGCTGGAGTGATATTCCTCGTGGTTCAGGCCGCGCACGCGCGCCTCTTCTACGACGGCATTGGCCAGCGAGTGCGGATAGTGCTCCTCGAGGCAGGCAGCCAGACGCAGCATATCGTCCTCGCGGCGGCCGCCGAACGTAACGACCTCCGCCACGCGCGGCTGCGCATAGGTCAGCGTGCCCGTCTTATCGAACACGATCGTATCTGCTTTGGCAACGGCTTCGAGGAAGCGCCCGCCCTTGACGGACATGTGCCGGGCATTGCTCTCGCGCATGGCAGACAGCACGGCGATCGGCATGGCAAGCTTCAGGGCGCAGGAGAAGTCCACCATCAGAACGGCAAGCGTCTTGGTGATATTCCGGGTAAACAGCCACACGAGGGCCGTTCCGCCGAGCGTATAGGGCACGAGCCGGTCCGCCAGACGGGAGGCGCGGTCCTCCGCCGTGGATTTCAGCTTTTCGGACTCCTCGATCATGCGGACGATGCGGTCATAGCGGCCACCGCCCATGGTCTTTTCGACCGTGATGAGGCACTCGCCCTCCTCCACGACCGTTCCGGCATAGGCATAGCTGCCCGGCGTCTTGCGCACGGGGAGCGACTCGCCCGTCATGGACGACTGGTTCACCATGGCCTCGCCGCCGGTCACGCGGCCGTCGAGCGGGATCATGTTGCCGGTACGGACGACGACGCAGTCGCCCGCATGGATGTCCTTCACGGAGACAAGCAGCTCCTGCCCGTCTGCGTCGCGCACCCACGCGCGGTCGACGTTCAGCGCCATGGCACCCGCCAGATCGGCGATGGACTTTTTGTGCGTCCAGTCCTCCAGCAGCTCGCCGAGGCCGAGCATGAACATCACGGAGCCTGCCGTATCGAAGTCGCGGCGGACCAGTGAGACCGTCACGGCCGTTGCATCGAGCACGGAGACAGAAAGCTTCCCGTGCAGCAGGGCGGAGAGACCGGCCTTGAGATAGCGCACGGAGCGCACGATGGCGATGCCCGCCCGCACATAGGCAGGCAGGAACAGCTTGCAGGCATAGTGGAGTGCCGTTTTCCAGACGAGTTTGTCCTCAAATTCGCGGTTCAGCGCACGGCCGGTGTGCTCCGGGACGAGCCCGGCCTCCTCAGCCGCCGCGAACGAGAAGGAGGAAAGCGCCGCAAGCACAGCGCTGCGCGCCTCGCAATATTCAATGACAGCGTCCTGCGTGCGGTCATAGACCTTGACCGACGCCACGCCATCCACGGCGCGCATGGAATACTCCAGCAGGTCTGCCTGCCGGAGCGTCATCCGCCCGATGCACAGATGCACACGCAGGCGGCCCTTGGTTTCATGTAAAATTCTGCACTTCATAGGATTCTCCTGCCCGCAGCCGGGAAGGGTTTTCCTCCCCGGCTGCACATGATTCAGGCCTCGGCAGGCTCTGCAGCGGGCTCCTCCGCAGTATCGGCGATCTCCTCGCAGGCAGCGGCGGCACGCTCTTCATTGATGGCCTTCGCATCTGCCAGAATGTCCCCGCAGTTTTCACGGAGCGTCGTGACCGTCGTCATCACGTCTTCCTTCGCACGGAGCACGGCAGCCGTCGCGTGGGTATAGACCTTTTTCGCGTCACGGCTGCTGAGGATCCGGATCCCAGCCGTTCCGAACAGAACGCCGCCTGCAAACAGGCCAAGCTTTGCTGCAATACGCATATTGATTTCCTCCAGTTTTCGTAACTTCAGAAAAAGTAAGGTTTGGCTAACATTTGACCGCACTCGCTTTTCCCGTGCCCGTATGATACACCGCAGGGCCATAAATGTCAATGCTTTCCCGCCCCACTTTTCGAGAAAAATCCGCAATTCTTGACAAACGCAGGCCGCCCGTTATAATGAAAGCAGAAAAAGGAGGAGACCGCATGAAACGCTTATTTACCCGCCGGACCGCCGGGACGGATGCAAAAGTTGACCGGCTCGTCATGGAATACACCCGCCGCAGTGCGGCCTCTCCCCTGCTGCAGCACACGGAGCGGCTCGTGCTCGACCGGAGCGAGGGCATCGCACACCTCAGCTCCGTCGGCAAGCACACCGCCGAGCGCCGCTGCTCGCTCCCGTCCGCGGCGGCCCGCCTGCTCGACAGGCTCCCGCAGGGACTGCTGACAGTGCCGCCGCTTGCCTCCGGGACGGACGATGCCGCGGCGCGCTATGCGCTCACGCTGCGCTGGTCGGACGGCGCGTCGCAGCGCATTACCGGCCGCTATGACTGCACGGGCCTTCCGGACGGCTGGGCAGAGCTTGCCGCCGAGGCAGATACCCTGCTGCGCTTCTATACGGAGGGCGAGCTGTTCGACCCGTCGCGCGCAGCCGCCGCGCCGGGGCCGCTGTTTTACTGCGCCGTGGAATTCGAGCCGCGCGGCACGCGCTATTCCTACCGCTCCGAGGACCGGACGCTGGTGCCAGGCGAGCTTGTGGTCGTTCCGGCCGGGCCGGATGCGCACGAGCTGCTGGGCAGGATCGTCGCGGTGCAGGCCTGCACGGCCGAGGACGCGCCCTACCCGCCCGCGCAGACAAAGCCGGTCCTCCGCCGCGCCACCCCGCAGGATATTCTGGAGCTCGGCGAACTCGTGTAAGGATAAAGCAGGACCCGATGCGGCTTTCCGGTGCCGCATCGGGTCCTGTTTACGATTTACGATTCTTCTGCCGGGACGATCCAGTCCGGCGTCTGGCTCAGGATCTTGAGCGTATCCGTGGCGGAGACCTGCGCAACGGCCAGAACCTCCCCCGGACTGAGCGACGTATCCGCCGCTGCCAGCGTTTGCTCGTCGATATACTCCGTCGGCACCTGCTCGCCGTCGACCAGGATGACGCTGTACGGCGTGAAGTTCGTGCCGTGGACGGTCAGGCCGCTGTCGCTGCTGCTCACACCGGTGAGCGTGATCTCGTCGACGCCGAAGTGCAGCTCCATCGGCTGCACCGCCATCTCCCCGCCCGTTGCATAGTGCTTGCCATATAGCATGTCATACTCCAGCATGCACAGGCCGTTCTGGAAGGTCTCGCTGCCGGTCTCATCGTAGCCGTGGCTCTGATGATAGCGCAGGATCGTGCCGTCGTGGACGCCGAAGCGGTCGAGCACCATGGCGGCCAGCTGATAGGCCTGCACATCGCGGTCGGTCTTTTTGGCGTGGAAATTCGTCCAGATGACATATTCCGTGGACTGCACGGTGCCGCAGCTCAGCTCGTCCTGCGTGATGCCGAAGCTCGGCAGATGATCGCCGTAGAATACGACGACCGTCGGCTCGCTGAACGTGGAGAGCCGGCGCACAAGGCGCGCGACAAAGGCATCCGTCTGCTTGAGCTGGTAGAGGTAATACTCCAGCCCGGCGCGGCGGGATTCGGCCTCCTCCCCCGTGACCCTGATGGTTCGCGCGCCCTCCAGCGGCTCCGTGGGATACTTGCCGTGGGGCTGCACGGAGACGGTGAAGACGAGATCGCGGCCCTCGGTGGAGCACAGCGCCTTCAGGATCTCCTCCGTCAGAACGGAATCCTTTGCCCAGCCGAGCGGATTCCGCTCGACGTCGTGCATGTATTCCAGCGACGTGAACGTCTCGAAGCCGAAATTGGCATAGACGCGGTCGCGGCTGTAGAACGTGGCGTTATTATTATGGATGGCGTGGGTGGAATAGCCCGCGCTCTGCAGCGCATAGGCCATGGATTCGCAGGTTCGGTTCTTGACGACGGTCTTGTAGGGATACTCCCCGACGCCGAAGTGGTCGAGATTCATGCCGGAGAGGACCTCGAACTCGGTGTTCGCCGTGCCCGCGCCGATGGACGGCACATAGAACAGGCCGCTGGAGCACGTCTCCTTCAGCCGCTCAAAATTTGGGACCGGATTTTCGCCGTATGTCAGGTCCTTCAGATAATTCGCGTCAAAGAATGACTCGAGCTGCACAAAGATGAAATTTGGCGTGCGCACCCGGTCGGCAGGCAGGTCGTCCTGCTCGCTGAGGAGCACGTCGATCGCTTCCTGCGAATAGCCGTCCGGCTCGCTGATGCCCTGCGTCACCGCACTGGCGGAGAAGCAGTAGGCAAAGCCATTGGAGTCGTAGGCATCCGGCAGATTGGGGAAATGCGAGGCCAGCGTCCCGCTGCGGAGGAAGGCGACCGTAAAGCCCGCGAGGATCACGCCGCAGAGCAGAACCTGCACGGCAGCAAAATAATACGACGGGCGCGTCTTCTTCGCGCGCAGCCACAGGAGGACGATTACGCCGATGAGGGCCGCGATGCCCAGCATCAGGAGGATCAGCACCGGCTGGCTCATATAGATCTCGATGATGTCCCGCACGGACGACAGCAGCCAGATATCCGGCGCCGTCAACGGCGTGGCGCGGAAGCCGAGCAGAATGCAGTTGGCAAGGCCAAGCCCGATCCAAACAGCGGCGAACAGTAGGAAGCAGAAGCTGCGCTTGCGGAACAGCAGTGAGAGAGACAGCGTGAATAAAATAATGAGAGAGTCATAAAAAAACTGCCACGGTCGCGTCACCATATAGTGCAGGCCATCGCCGAGGGACCTGCGCGACAGGCATTCAAGCGCCAAATTGATGACGAACGCAGCAAGGATATAGCCCAAAAAACGGAGAATATTTTCACGGTTCCATTCCTTTCCCACTCGGCGGAGCGAAAAGGGACGCTTCATTTTCATCACCCCAGAAGTCATAATTCTGCGCTAACAGTATAACACTTACCCCGAAAAAAGCAAGGATTTTTCCAGTTCTTTTCCAAAATTCAAAGTTTCGCCACAATTGAAAACAGTTTGTAACGAAAAAGCGGAGCCTATGTGAATTTCCGATCAAAAAATCGAAAATTTCTTGCAGGGGCTTTACACGGGTGATATAATATAGGATGAAATAACAGCCGAATGCCGCTTTGCGGCCTTCGTTTGGAAAGGAAGCAGAAAATTCATGACTACCATTGACATTTACTCCGGATTCCTCGGCGCGGGCAAGACCACGCTCATTAAAAAGATGATCCGCGAGGCCTATCAGGGTGAAAAGATCGTCCTCATCGAAAACGAGTTCGGCGAGATCGGCATTGACGGCGGCTTCATGCAGGACGCCGGCATTCAGGTCAACGAGATGAACTCCGGCTGCATCTGCTGCTCGCTCGTCGGCGACTTCGGCCGCGCGCTGAAGCAGGTCATCTCCGACTATCATCCCGACCGCATCCTCATCGAGCCGTCCGGCGTCGGCAAGCTCAGCGACGTCATCGGCGCCGTAGAGCGTGTTGCGGACGAGAGCGTCACGCTCGGCAGCTTCATCACCGTGGCGGATGCCACGAAGTGCAAGGTCTATCTGAAGAATTTCGGTGAATTCTACACGAACCAGATCGAGACCGCCTCCGCCATCATTCTCAGCCGCACCGGCTCCATCTCCGAGGAGAAGCTGGCTGCCGCCGTGGCCCTGCTGCGCGAGCACAATCAGAACGCTGTCATCATCACGACGCCGTGGGACCAGCTCTCCGGCGCACAGATCCTCGAGGCCATGCAGAAGCAGCACACGCTCACCGAAGAGCTGGCTGACATGATCCGCAGCGCCCAGTCCGAGGAGGACGACGAGGAAGATCACCATCATCACCATCATCATGACGATGACGACGAGGATGACGAGCACGAGCATCATTGCTGCCACCATCATGACCATGATGACGAGGATGAGCATCACTGCCATCACCATCATGACCACGATGAAGACGATGATGAGCATGAGCACCACTGCTGCCATCATCACGACCATGACGACCATGACGAGGATGAGGACGAGCACCACTGCTGCCACCATCACCATCATCACCACGGCCACGACGCCGACGAGGTCTTCCAGAGCTGGGGCGTCGAGACGCCGAAGAAGTTCACCGAGGAAGAAATCCGCAATGCCCTCGCCGCACTGGACAACGGCGAGACCTATGGCATCGTGCTGCGCGCCAAGGGCATCGTTCCGACGGCGGACGGCACCTGGCTGCACTTTGACCATGTGCCCGGCGAGATCGACGTCCGCACCGGCACGGCCGCTGTGACGGGCCGTCTGTGCGTCATCGGCTCGAAGCTGGACGAAAAGGCACTCGCCGCCCTGTTCGGCGTGTAAGGAGGCTGCCATGGCCATTCCCGTCTATGCCTTCACCGGCTTTCTGGACGCCGGAAAAACGAAATTCATTCAGGAGACGCTGGAGGACGAACGCTTCAACGCAGGCGAGCGCACGCTGCTGCTCATCTGCGAGGAGGGCGAGGAGGAATATGACCTCTCCGTCTATCCCTACCAGCATGTCTATCCCGAGGTGATCGATCAGGAGGCCGTTACGACCGAAGAGCTTTCACAGCTGTTCAAAAAGCACCACTGCGAGCGCGTCGTCGTCGAGCTCAACGGCATGCTGCAGGTCGGCCCGTTCTACCAGAAAATGCCGGAGGACTGGCAGATCGCGCAGGAGGTCATGTTTGCCGACGGCACGAGCATTCTCGCCTACAACGCCAACATGCGCTCCCTTGTGGTGGACAAGCTCACGGGCTGTGAGATGGTCGTGTTCAATCGTCTTGCACCGGGCACGGACATCATGCCGCTGCACAAGCTCGCCCGCGCGCTGAACCGCCGCGTCGGCATCCTCTATGAATACACCGACGGAACGACGCAGCCCGACGAGATCGAGGACCCGCTCCCCTTTGACATCAACGCCCCGGTCGTGGAGATCGGCGACGATGATTTTGCGCTCTGGTACCGCGACATCACGGAGGAGCCGAAGAAGTACGACGGCAAGACCGTCCGCTTCAAGGGGCAGGTCGCCCGCCTGAAAAAGGACCGCGACGGCTACTTTGCGCCCGGCCGCTTTGTCATGACGTGCTGCGTGGAAGACATCGCCTTCATGGGTCTGCCGTGCAAATACGCCGACGCCGCCTCGCTGCACGCCCGCGAGTGGGTCATGGTTGAGGCGACGGTCTCCGTCCGCTTCCATGCGCTCTACCGCGGCACCGGCCCCATCCTGACGGCCATCCGCGTAACGCCCGCCGAACCCGCGAAGAACGAGGTCGCGACATTCTGAATCAAGCCCTCATATAGCGAAATCCTGCCGGAGTCAGCCACTCCGGCAGGATTTTTTTGGCTCAGTTTTCGTCCGCAGCTGCTCCCATGGTCGCAGCGAAGGCCGCTGCGGCATTCTGGACCGTTTCTGCGACGATGTTCTCCGCCACCTGATGCAGATCCGTCTGCAGGACGCGCTCCACATAAGGGGCGTATTCCTTTTCCGGCACGCAGTAGATGCGGAAGCAGCACGAAAGATAGCGGCGGATCTTCCGCTCCATCGTGAAGTACATATCGCACGGGACGGACATATAGCTCCGCGTGACACCGGCGGAGGCCAGCTCCAGCTCAAACAGCTCGCTGTCGTCCGCGCGCTTCATCCAGCGGGAGAAGATCTGGCGCAGCCGGGGCGTCATGCTCCGGTTGATGAAATCGGACGTCGACGGCAGCGAATACGCCGTGACATACAGGTCGCGCAGCGGCTCAGAGCACTCCGCGATATGGAGCTGCAGCCCCGTCTCCATGGCGTACAGCAGCAGCGGCGACTGATCCGCCGGGAGCATCTTCTCCGCGCGGGAAAACTGTGAGCGGAACATGATCTGCGTCAGGCGCAGCAGCAGCGCCTCCTTATTTTCAAACGCGGCGAAGAACGATGCCGGAGACATTCCGGCCTTGCGGGCGATCTGTGCCGTCGTCGTGCGCTCGTAGCCCTGCTCGAGGAAGAGCGTCATCCCCGCATAGATCATCTTCTGTTCGCGTGCAATTCCTCTGGCCTGCAGCCCATGACCCGGCATGGCACTCGCTCCTTTCAACTGAATATATGAATCAAAAATAAACTCCGGTCAAATGATATCACATGCTGTCGAATTTTGCAAGCGGGAATTTGTGGATTTTCTTGGTATTCTCCTAGAATTATCAACTTTTCTCATTGTCTGCATAAAGCGATCCCCGGCCTTCCGGTCGGGGATCACACTATGCATTATACATTTTCCACCGCAGCCGGGTGCCAGAAGCCGACGGCATCACGGACGAGGACACAGCTGCGCGTCAGCTCCCCTTCTCCGGCGGCATCGGGCGTCACGCCCCACGCGGCGGCAGTGTCCTCGGGGACGCGAAGTTTGCAGCGGAACGTGAAGCGCAGGCGGTTGCCGCAGAGCGATTCGACGCCGCTGCTCGCACCGTCGCGGGCCTCGTGGGCGCTCAGGCTCTGCACCATGGCTCCGGCAGCACTCTGGGCGATGGTCTCGTCCTCAGCGGACCCGGTCACGCCGACGGCGTAGAGGCTGCGCGGATAGGCATCCTGCTGCTCCAGCCCCTGCAGGGCTGCAGCGAGGTCCGCACCCTCCGGCTGGTCCAGCCAGACACGGCCGCCAGGTGCATCCATACACAGGGCGGAGACGCCCTTCCAGAGCGTGAGCAGCGTGCCGCCGCCCGCTGGCGAGCTGAGCGTCACATAGCTGTCAAACGAGAATTCCTGCACGCCCGGCGCTTTGCGCTCGACCCACTGCGCAGCATTGGCGGCATCGAGCACCGCAGCGACCGCAGCGGCGTCCAGCATGCCGCTGTGCTCCAGCTCCCCGCTGCGCGACCACTGGCACAGGCACAGGGCCGCGCCGTCGTCTGCCAGAGCGGCCAGCGTCCCGGCATTGGGCAGCTCGACCGGCTCGGGCGGCTGCGTGGGGTCGGTCGGTGCGGCGGTCGGCTCTTCCGTTGCGGGCGGGTCCGTCGGGTCAAGCGGCAGCAGCCCGCCGTGCTCCGCCGGGCCTCGGGAACAGGCGGCAAGCGAAACGGCCAGCATCAGCGCGCACAGCGCGGAGATCAGCTTTTTCATCTCCATCATCCTTTCGTCAAAAATCGTAAAATATGTCAGCAAGTGTATTTGCTCAAAACTGTTCTATCTATTCAGACGCGATTTCCGCGCATCCGTTCCGCAGATTTTGCGTTTCTTTTTCTGGGCAGCACCGCACAATTGCAGCTTCGGCCTTCACCGAATGCTCTCGCTGAATTATGCGGTGCTGCCCTTGTTTTAACCGAAAGATTCTATTATAATAAGGGTATGTTTTGGAAACGCATGTACGGAGAGGATGACTGCCGTGTATTTTTCCCGGGAAAAACTGAATGCGCTCGTGCCGCCCGCCGGACTGGAGGGCGCGGCCGAGCTGCTGAACGGACTGGAGTATGATCGGAGCAGCGTATGCTTCGCCGTCGTGACCGCCCTGCGCCCGCTGCTGGCGCGCCTTGCGCCGGAGCCGGAGGCCGGATGGCTGCCCGCGCTGTATGCGTGGCTGGACAACGGTCTGTTCCCCGATCCCGCCTATCAGGCCCCGCCGGAGGAACCGGTGCTTGCCGCGCTGGCAGAGCTGCTGGACGGCGTGCTCGCCTGCGAGGATGCGCCGTTCGATATGCTGACCGATCTGGCCGCGCACGGCCCGGAGGACGGAAGCCGTGTCGCCGATGAGCTGCCCGCCTTCCACGCCGCACTGCACGCCTCGCATTTTGTGACCATGCTGCGCATCGGCCGGGAGCTTCTGCCGTTTGACGCCGCTTCGCACACCATCGGCGTGCACAACATCGCCACGCTGACCGCCCAGTGCGCGAAGGAGGCCGGGCTTCCTGTCGACGTCCCGCTCGTCAGCGCGGCCGCCCTGTGCCACGATATCGGCAAGTTCGGCTGCCGCGGCGCGGATGCAAAGCGCATCCCCTATCTGCACTATTATTATACCTGGCAGTGGCTGTCCGGCCACGGCATGGAGCACATCGCGCATATCTCCGCGAACCACTCCACCTGGGACCTCGAATTTGAGAATCTGCCCGTGGAGTCCCTGCTGCTCATCTATGCGGACTTCCGCGTGCGCGGCACGCGCGAGGGCGGACGCGAGACCGTGCGCATTTATTCACTGGCAGAGGCCTATGCGATGATCCTTTCAAAGCTGGCGGACGTTACGCCGGAAAAGGAGCGCCGTTACCGCACGGTCTATACGAAGCTGCGCGATTTTGAGGCCTATCTGCACAGCCGCGGCGCGGCCACGGAGCCCGGCCCCGCGCCGCAGCGCGAAACGCGCGACCCCGCCCTGCTCACGCAGCAGGAGGCGCTGGACGCCCTGCGCGCGCTGACGTTCGACCACGCCATCCGCCTGATGCATACCGTCAGCACGGACGCATCGTTCGATCAGCTGCTCGAGCAGGCCCGCGGCGAGAAGAACACGCTGCGCATCCGCACCTACCTCGAGCTGTTTCAGGAATACCACACCTATATGTCCGGCGGAAACAAGCGCAAGCTGCTCGCCTTCCTCTACGAGCTGCTGCTGTATCCCGAGGGCGACGTTCGCCGTCTGGCCGGGCAGCTCATGGGCAGCGTGCTGGCCAACAGCGGGCCGAAATACCGCAAGGAGCTGCCCTCCGCCGCGCCGCAGGACGCAGCCGCGCCCGCGATGCTCTCCGTGCTGGAGGAATCGCTCGGCCTGTGGGAGCAGACCGTGGCGCAGTGCCTGCACCCCGACCACAAAATCTCTCCGAAGCACGCCCAGCGCATCTCCAACTCGCTGAAGGCCGTTGCCGAAACGCTTCTGGCCGAGACGGAGGACGCGGCGCGGCTGGCGCAGCCGCTGCTCTCGCGCCTGCCGGATGCCACGGACGAGGACAGCTTCGTGCTGCTCGACGCCCTCTACCACACCCCGCCGCATGCCGTCTCCACGCTCGCCCCGGCGGCGGACCGGCTGCGCGCCCTGCTGTGCGGTCCGGACCAGAGCCGCCGCATTGCAGCCCTGCGCTGCCTGCGGCGCTTCCGCGCCGCCGCACCGGAGGACCTGCTGCAGGAGGCCGCTGTGCCGCTTGCGGATGATCTTCCCGCCGTGCGTGCCCTGCGCGGCCGCCTGAGCGGTAAAACGCCCGCGCCGCTCTCGGAATCCGAGGCTTCGCTGCTCTACCTCAGCAATCTAAAGACTGCCGTGCCGTGGGTCGTAAAAAATGCCCAGATCGACCTGCTGCAGGCCGATGCGCTGCAGCACACGGGCAATACGTTCCACACGGCAACGCACCTTTCCAATCTGCTGTCCGTCAGCGAGCACCTTCCCGTGCGCGAGCACGCCGGGCGCGCGCTTCTGACCATCAGCACGCGCCTGAGCGTCGACCAGCGCAATGAGATCATCGTCGACCTCATGCGCGAGCTGGAAAACGGGCAGGAGCAGATCGCACGCTTTATCCCCCGTTATCTCGGACGGCTGCTGAGCACCATGCCGGAAAAGGAGATCCGCGAAAGCATCGACTTCCTCGACGGCCTGCTGCGCAGCGGCAGCGCTCGCGCCGCCTCGACCTCGCTCCGGACGCTCGGCAGCCTGATCTCTGCCCTGCCCGAAAACAGCGCCCTGACGGAGCACTGCCTCGGCCTGCTGCTGACGGGTGTGTCGCACTATGACGAGTCCGTGCACCGCAGCGCCATGACCGTTCTGTGCCACGATGTCATCGGCAGCGAACGCCTGCCGTTCTCCCTGCGAGCGCACTGCTTTGCCCGCGTGAGCAAAAAGCTCCTGTGCCTGCTGGCCGAGCCTGCACCGGGCAAGCTGACGTTCTTCAACCGGGCTGCCATGCTGAATCACCTGTACCGCTTCCTTGTGCAGGCGGAGGTCGTGCAGGGCGGGCTGCGCTTTCCCGCGCCGCTGCCGGCCGCATTCTTTCCCGGCACGTTTGACCCGTTTTCCGCCGGACATAAGCGCATCGTGCAGGAAATTCGTGCGCTCGGCTATGAGGTCTATCTCGCCGTGGACGAATTCTCCTGGAGCAAGCGTACACTCGCGCGGCTGCTGCGCCGCCGGATCGTCAACATGTCCGTGGCCGACCAGTGGGACACCTATGTGTTCCCGAACGCCATCCCCATCAACATCGCCATGCCGGAGGACATCGCGCGCCTGCGATCCTGCTTTCCCGGCCGGAGCGTGACGCTCGTGGCGGGCTGCGACGTCGTGTGCGGAGCCTCGGCCTACCGCTCGCTCCGCCCCGGCGGTGTACAGGAGCTGGATCACCTGCTCATCCGCCGCGGAGAGACGGACGAAACGGACATCCGCACCCGTCTGCAGGGCCGCGTGACGTTTCTGGAGCTCCCGTCACAGCTCGAAGGCATCAGCTCCACGCGCATCCGCGAATCCATCGATCAGGACGTCGATATCTCCATGCTCGTCGACCCGATCGTCCAGTCCTATATCTATGAATACGATCTCTATCTCCGTTCCCCGCAGCACAAGAACGTGCTGCAGGCGCAGGAGCTGGAATTCCGCATCGTGACGGGGACGGAGGACGACCTCCCACCTGCCCTGTTCGAGCGGCTGCGCAGCACGCCGGAGCCGCTGGCCATCCTGCTGCGCAGCCGTAGGCGCCATGCGGCCGTCGGCTGGTGCTGCGGCCATACCGTGCGCCCGGCAAGCCTGTTTGCGGAGCTCGGCTCCGTCGAGGCCGCTTCGGCCGTCCGCCGTCTGACCTCCGGCAAGCTGCTGAAGCTCGACCATGTGGAGGCGGACGACGCGCAGACGCGGCGCATGCTCGTCAATGAGCTGCTCGCCCGCAGTCTGGCATCCGACCACACATTTGCGCTGGCCCGCTGCGTGGGCGAATGGCTGGAGGAGCTTGGCTTCTGCCCCGTTGAGGGCGCGGAGGGGCTGCTGTGCGTCGATATGCGCGCGCCCATCGTCCTCATTCAGGACGTGCTGCTGTGCATCAAGAAGCCGCACCACGATGAGCCGCAGGTACGCGCCGCCGTGGAGGCCGCTCGGCCCCGCCTGCGCCGCGCGCTGTGCGCGCTGTATCCCGGCAGGCTCGTGCTGAGCTTCGACGCGGAGCTGCTCAACCAGTCGCTCATGTACCGCGTGCAGAAGCTCGGCGGTGTACTCGGCGCACCGGCCGGGCAGCTCGGCCGGGCCATGTGCGTGCCCTACGGCAAGATTCTCTCCGACGAGATCGTGCCGAACACCGTCACAAAGACGCTGCATGTGGACAAGACATTCGCGCCGGACGGCAGCTCGTTCTCCGTCCCGGCCTACCCCGGCTACGACACCGTGCGCAATCAGGTCCGCACCATCAAGGCCTTCCGCCGCCCGGTCATCCTCGTGGACGATCTGCTGCACAACGGTTACCGCCTCGACAAGCTCAGCCCGGTTTTTGCCGCGGAGGAGCTGGAGATCCGCACCGTCGTCGTCGGCATTCTTTCGGCGCGCGGCCGCGACCTCATGGAGGTGCAGGGGCGGCAGGTCGAGTGCGAATACTTCATCCCGAATCTGCACTACTGGGTCACGGAGAGCCTGCTGTATCCCTTCCTCGGCGGCGACAGCGTCGGTACGCCCGCGCCGGGGCGGATGCTGCCCTCCATCAACCTGATCCTGCCCTATTACTACCCGCGCCACTATGTCGGAACGACGGACGCCGCCATCCGTGACCTCAGCCGCACTGCGCTGGAGAACACGCTCTCCATCCTGCACGCGCTCGAACAGGCGCATCAGGAACAGTTCAGCACGGCGCTGACGCTGCGACGCCTCGGCGAGGCCCTCTACCGCCCGCGTCTGCCGGATCGCGGCCGGTCCCTGCGCTATGACCTGTCGCTTCCCGCCTCCGCCTGTCTGGAGGACGATCTGCTGCGGCTTGACCGCATCCGTATGCGAGGAGGAATGATCCATGGAGCTTAAACAATGGCACGGCTTCTGCCTGTGCCCGCTGGGCGGAGCCTGTCCGCCGGATGCCGTGCCCGCAGACGCGCCGTTTTCCCCGCTGGTGTTTCTTGTCCGGCGCGATCCGCTGCGCTCCCGCGGCCTGTTTGCCGTTGCCGTGCTGGACGAGGTCTTCGAGGCCGAGACGGCCGGTGTGCTGCTGCCGCCGGTGCAGAGGCCAACGCCTGCCGAGCCGCTGCGCGAATTTGTGGCGGCTAACGGCGCCTGCGTGCTGAACACGGCGTTTTCCGCCGCATTCTCCGTTCTGGAGCGCTGGCACCGGAAGCGCACACAGCCGCTGCGCGTCACGCTCGTCGGGCTCGGCGACGTCGGCGGCACGCTGCTGCTGGCGCTGAAGCTGCTCGGCCGGGAGCTGGGCGAGCTGCGCATCTATGACCCGAACGCCGCGCAGTGCCGGCGCTACGAGCTGGAGCTGAATCAGGTCCTTCCGCTGGACCACCCGCTGCCGCCCGTCACCGTCTGCACGGAGGACACGCTGTTCGACTGCGACCTGCTGCTGTTCACGGCCTCGCGCGGCGTGCCGCCCGTCGGGTCCGGTGTGGCGGACGTGCGGCTGGCGCAATACGAAAAAAACCGCGCCATGCTGCGCAGCTATGCAGCCATGGCGCGCAAAACGCACTTTACCGGTCTGTTCTGCCAGATCTCCGACCCCGTCGATCCGCTGGCCTGCGCCGTTTTCCGCGAAAGCAACCGCAACGCCGCCGGGGAATTTGACGGCTGCGGCCTGCTGCCGGAGCAGGTGCAGGGCTTCGGCCTCGGCGTGATGGAGGCGCGCGCCCGCTGGTGCGCGCAGGAGGACGGCATCGACTTTTCGAACGGCCGCGTCTACGGCCCGCACGGCGGCGGCCTTGTCGCGGCAAACGATCCCGCAGCCTACGACAAAGCGGTCTCCGCCCGGCTGACGGAGCGGGCCGTGCATGCCAATCTCGAGGTGCGGGCGCTCGGCTTCAAACCGTATCTTGCCCCCGCCCTCTCCTCTGCCGCCGTGAGCATTCTGTCTCTTGTGCGCGGGCAGCCGTATGATGCCGCTCTGCCGCTCGGCGGCGTGTGGCTCGGCGCACAGCGGCGCATGACGCCGCTCGGACCGCTGCAGCGCCGCGAGCCGCTCCACCCCGCGCTGCTTGCCCGCATCGAGGCCGCGCGGCTGGAGCTGGAGGCCTTCTGCCATGATGCCTGAGCCGCTGACTCTCGTCTGTCCGTCGGCCGGGCCGCGCCTGAGAGACGTGATCGAGACGGCGCTGTGCGACCTTCCGGTCCGCAATGCACAGGGTGACCTGCGCGGCGCGCGTATTCTGTTTGCGCTCGATGCAGGCTCAGCAGGAATGGATGAGCCGACGCTTCGTCTGCTCCGGCGGCTGCGGAGCGAGCCGGGCTGTCTGGAGGGCTCCGTCTGCGGCTTCGTTGTCGACGGAGAGACGGAGCTTTACACGAAGGCGCTGGCGCAGGATCTGGCGCTCGCCGCGAATCTCGCCGGAGCGGCCCTGCCCGGCAAGCCGCTCGTGGAGGGCACAGGCTCCCTCTATAACCAGCACATTCTCGCCGCGCGGCGCGGCATGAGCTGGGAGGAGACATACCGTGCACGCACGAGGGAGCTGGGAGAACGCCTGCTCGCCTTTTCTCCGAAGCGCGTCGGGCGGCCGAAGCTGCTCGTGCTGCATGCCTCCGAAAGCGGCCGCTCGAGCACGCTCTGGATGGGCCGCGAGCTAAGCCGCCGCCTGAGCGGCTGCTGCAGCATTGCGGAAATTTCGCTGCGCAACGGCACGATCCACGACTGCCGCGGCTGCTCCTACAGCGCGTGTCTGCATTTTGCCCGCAGCGGCAGCTGCTTTTACGGCGGAGCCATCTCCGAGACCGTCCTGCCCGCGATCCGCGAGTGCGACGCCATGCTGTTCCTCTGCCCGAACTACAACGATGCCGTCGGCGCAAATTTCACGGCCCTGTTCAACCGCCTGACGAGCCTGCTGCTGCAGTGCGACCTGTCGGAAAAGCAGCTCTACAGCGTCATCGTCTCCGGCTACTCCGGCGGCGATCTCGTCGCGCGCCAGCTGCTCGGTGCGATGTGCCTGAACAAGACCGTCTCGCTGCCGCCGCGCTTCTGCCTGCTGGAAACGGCGAACGACCTGCCAACGGCGCAGGCTCTGCCGGGCATCGCCGGGCGGCTGGACGCCTTTGCCGCTGCCATGCAGCGCTCCCTGTGTCAGCCCGCCGGGAACAGCTCGGAAATTTCACCGAACGAATAGCCCATCTCCTCCCAGCGCGTGAGCAGGCTGTCGAGGATGGCCGCGTTTGTCTGCGAGGTGCTGTGCAGCAGCACAACGGCTCCGTTGTGGATGCGCGGGATGAGCTTGGCATAGGCCTGCTCCGACGTCGGCTGATCGTCCTGCAGCCAATCCACATAGGCAAGGCTCCAGAATACCGTGTGATAGCCGAGCTGCTGCGCCATTTCGAGATTTTTCTCGGAATAGATGCCCTGCGGCGGGCGGTAGAATTTTGCAAGCTCCTGCCCGGTCGTGTCACGGTAGAGCGTCTCGAGGGACTCGAGCTCCTGCCGGAACTGCTCCATCTCCCCGATCTTCGACATGTCCCAGTGGTGGTAGGTGTGATTGCCGACCGTATGCCCCTCCTGCGCCATGCGCCGGACGAGGTCTGGATTTCGCTCGATGTAGTTGCCGACCAGGAAGAATGCCGCCGGAGCATGGTGCTTCTGCAGCGCATCGAGGATCTGCGCCGTGCAGCCGTTCTCATAGCCCGCGTCGAACGTGAGATAGATGCGCTTCTGCGCCGTATCGCCAAGGAAGGCCGCATCATACTGCCGCAGCCGGTCCGCCGTGGTGTTTCCCACGGGCGGCTGGCCCTCCTGCTGGAAGCTCAGGCCCCACGAGCCTGCCGGGAGCGCCGCTGCCTGCTTGGCCGCGCCCGCGCCCGCAAGGGCCAGAATGATGCCCAGCACGAGCAGGACGGGCAGATTCCGCCGGTAAAAGTTTCGCATGTCCATCACCTCGCCTCAGCTTATGCAGCCGCTGCCGGGAAATATGCAGGGCGCGAATTTCCCGGCTGTCAAGTTTTTTCTCTTGACAAGCAGTCGGCCGTCTGCTATAATACCCAAGGTCAAGGGGGGCAGTATCATGAAACAGGAAGCCTTTACCATGTCCCTGCTCTTCGACACCTACGGCGCGCTGCTGACCGAAAAGCAGCAAACCTATTTTGACCTCTATTACAATCAGGATCTCTCGCTGGCAGAGATCGCCGAGCAGGAGGGCATTTCCCGTCAGGGCGTTCACGACGCCATCTCCCGCAGCGAGGCGCTGCTCGCTGCGTTCGAGCGCGTGACCGGCTGCGTCGCCCGGGAGCAAAAGCTCCGCCATGCCCTCGCCGCGATCACCGCCGAGGCCCAGCCCCTGCTGCAGGCCGGGGATCCCGCCACCCGGCAGGGCGCCCAGCGCATCCTTGCCGCCGTTGATTCCCTGAAGGAGTAGCCATGGCATTTGAAGGTCTGACCGCAAAACTGAACGCCGCGTTCAAAAAGCTGCGCGGCAAGGGCCGCCTGTCCGAATCCGATATCAAGGAGGCCATGCGCGAGATCCGTCTTGCGCTTCTGGAGGCGGACGTCAGCTATAAAGTCGTCAAGGACTTCGTCAAGTCCGTTTCGGAGCGCTGCTCCGGGCAGGACGTGATGGAGAGCCTGACCCCTGCACAGACGATCGTCAAGATCGTCAACGAAGAGCTCATCCGTCTGATGGGCAGCGAAAATCAGCGTATTTCCATCTCCCCCAAGCCGCCGACGGTCGTTATGCTCGTCGGTCTGCAGGGCGCAGGCAAGACCACGAACGGTGCAAAGCTCGCCGGTCTATTCAAAAAGCAGGGCAAGCGCCCGCTGCTCGTCGCCTGCGATATTTACCGCCCCGCCGCCATCAAGCAGCTGGAGGTCGTCGGCGGTCAGCTCGGCATCCCGGTGTTCCAGATGGGGCAGGAAAACCCCGTGAAGATCGCCAAGGCCGCCATCCGCCATGCGCAGCAGCACGGCAACGACATGGTCTTCCTCGATACGGCCGGCCGCCTGCATGTGGACGAGGCCCTGATGAACGAGCTGAAGTCCATCAAGGCTGAGGTCCAGCCGAATGAAATTCTGCTCGTCGTGGACGCCATGACCGGTCAGGACGCCGTGAACGCCGCCCAGTCGTTCAACGAATGGCTGGACATCGACGGCGTGATGCTCACGAAGCTCGACGGCGATGCCCGCGGCGGCGCTGCGCTGTCCGTCAAGGCCGTCACCGGCAAGCCCATCAAGTTCATCGGCACCGGCGAAAAGCTCGACATGATCGAGCCGTTCCACCCGGAGCGCATGGCTTCGCGGATCCTCGGCATGGGTGACGTGCTCACACTGATCGAAAAGGCCGAGCAGGCCCTCGACCAGAAGAAGGCCGCCGAGCTCGAGCAGAAGATGCGGGCCAACAAGTTCACGCTCGCCGATTTCTACGATCAGCTCCTGCAAATTCGGAAGATGGGTCCCATGCAGGACCTGCTCGGCATGATCCCCGGCATGGGCAGCATGAAGAACGTGCAGGTCGACGAATCGGCCCTCGGACGCGTCGAAGCCATCATTCTCTCCATGACGCCCTATGAGCGCGAGAACCCCGCGTGCCTGAACTCCTCGCGCAAGCGCCGCATCGCGCTTGGCTGCGGCCAGAAGGTCGAGGACGTTAACCGTCTGCTCAAGCAGTTTGACCAGATGCAGCAGCTTATGAAGCAGATGAACGGCAAGGGCAAAAAGCGCAAGCTGCCCGGCAAAATGGGAGGCTTCCCCGGCTTCCCCGGTATGTGATCATTGGACCGCAACCAGGTCTGACGATATATTTTGAATTCTATTTGGAGGTGAAACCCCATGGTTAAAATCAGACTGAGAAGAATGGGTGCGAAGAAGGCTCCTTACTACCGCATCATCGTTGCTGATTCCCGCAGCCCGCGCGACGGCCGCTGCATCGAAGAGATCGGCACCTATGATCCCCTGACCGAGCCGGCCACCATCACTGTCGACGCCGAGAAGGCCCAGCAGTGGATCAAGAACGGCGCTCAGCCGACCGACACCGTGAAGGCGCTTTTGAAAAAGGCTAACGTCCTTTGATCGAGAGGGACTGCACGATGAAGGAACTCTTGCTCTATGTGGCAAAGCAGCTTGTTGACGATCCCGAGGCCGTGACGGTCACGGAGCGTGAGGACGGCGAGAGCACCGTTCTGGAGCTTCGCGTTGCGCCGGAGGATATGGGCAAGGTCATCGGCCGCCAGGGACGCATCGCAAAAGAGATCCGGACCATCATCAAGGCCGTCTCCCAGCGTGACGGCAAGCGCGTCACCGTTGACATTGTGGACTGATGCAAATTCGCTCGCTGCATCCCTGCAGCGGGCATTTTGCATTTTTCCCCCTTTAGCCCCGCCGGCCCGCGTGCATACCGTTGTCGTGCATGCGGACCTGTCATGGAGGAACCACTGTTATGAAATCTGAACCGTCCCGTGCCCGGTCGCTGCGCAGGCAGTTGACCAGAGCATTGGCCGTATCCACAGCCGTGATACAGGGGATGCTCAACTCCACGGCCTTGCGGCGCAGGCGGACGGAATCGCGCTTGGGGTCGCGGCCCTTGGCGCTGGTGGAGAAGACATAGTCCACCAGACCGCTCTGCAGAAGGTCCACGATATTCGGCGCTTCACCGGACATATTCCGCACCTCATTGCAGGGCACCATGTGCTTGTTGAGCCATGCGCAGGTGCCGGAGGTGCCGTAGAGCTTATAACCCATGCTCTTGAGCTTCCACGCGATGTCCACGAACTCGGGCTTGTCGCTGTCCTTCACGGTGAAGATGCAGCAGGAAGCCGGGCCGGGGGTCTTGAAGGTGTAGCCTGCGCCGATGAGGCCCTTGAGCAGGGCATCGTGGTAGTTGGGCGCAATGCCCAGCACCTCGCCAGTGGACTTCATCTCGGGGCCGAACTGGGTATCGACGCCATGCAGCTTCTCAAAACTGAAGACAGGCACCTTAACGGCCACATAGGGGGCATTGGGGTGCAGGCCAGTGCCGTAGCCCATATCGGTCAGCTTCTCGCCGAGGCAGCAGCGGACGGCCAGATCGACCATCGGGACGCCTGTGACCTTGGAGATATAGGGCACCGTGCGGGAAGAGCGGGGGTTGACCTCGATGACGTAGACCTTGCCGTTGGAGACCGCATACTGGACGTTGACCAGACCGGTGACGTGCAGCTCCCGGGCAAAGCGGCCGGTGTAGTCCACCATCGTGTCGATCTCGGCCTGCGTCAGATGCTGGGCCGGGTAGACACAGATGGAGTCGCCGGAGTGGACGCCGGTGCGCTCCACCTGCTCCATGATGCCGGGGATGAGGTAGTTTTCGCCGTCGCAGATGGCGTCCACTTCGCACTCGGTGCCCATGATGTACTTATCCAGCAGGACGGGGTGGTCCATATCGACGTGCTCGGTGATGACGCCCATATATTCGATGACGTCCGCCTTGGTGTAGGCCACGATCATGTTCTGACCGCCGAGGACGTAGGAGGGGCGCATCAGGACGGGCAGACCGATCTCGTCGGCTGCGGCCAGTGCCTCCTCCAGATTAAAAACGGTGCGGCCGGGGGCGCGGGGGATGTTGCAGCGCTCCAGCAGCTCGTCGAAGCGCTCGCGGTCCTCTGCCTCATCGATGGCATCCGCCGGGGTGCCGAGGATGGGCAGACCGATCTCATCCATATGCTTTGCCAGCTTGATGGCGGTCTGGCCGCCGAACTGGACGACGCAGGCGTCGGGCTTCTCGGTGGCGATGATGTTGTCCACGCTCTCCGGGTTCAGGGGGTCGAAGTAGAGGCGGTCACCGGTGTCAAAGTCGGTGGAGACAGTCTCAGGGTTGTTGTTGACCAGAATGGCCTCACAGCCGTGCTTCTTCAGCGTCCAGACGCAATGGACCGAGCAGTAGTCGAACTCGATGCCCTGACCAATGCGGATGGGGCCGGAGCCGAAGACGAGGATCTTCTTCTTTTTCGGCTCACCCTGCGCGGCAGCCTTGGCCTCTTTCTCGGCGATGAATGCAGCGGCCTCGTTGTCGCCGTCGTAGGTGGAGTAGAAGTAAGGGGTGTTGGCCGAGAACTCGGCAGCACAGGTATCGACCATCTTGAAGCCGGCGCGGTAGTTCTCCACGGGGAGCTTGTCCACCTTGGCCAGACGCTTGATGGTCTTATCCTGAAAGCCGTACTTCTTGGCTTCCCTGTACTGGGCCTCGGTCAGGACGCCCTCGCACTTGGCCAGACCCTTTTCGAGGTCTGCCAGATGCTGCATCTTGTCGAGGAACCACCAGTCGATCTTGGTGATGCGGTAGATGGTCTGGTGGTCGATGCCGC